>ERZ779664.114-NODE-114-length-42437-cov-3.746661_pt1 | contig 42437 bp, 39 predicted proteins | sample MGYA00511478_ERZ779664 | MGnify/ENA primary metagenome ERZ779664 (study PRJEB29588, sample SAMEA2160437) | human gut metagenome | biome: human gut; feature: human-associated habitat; material: faeces | place: Denmark | collected 2008/2010 ...
TGCGTGACAGGCATGTATTCTAACCAGCTGAACTACCGCACCAGTTTCGTTTTGCGACGGCAAAGATAGATCTTTTTTTATTTCTACGCAACATCTTTCCTAAGAAAATTACAAAAAAAATTCACCTCTACCTTATCTACCCTAAACACAGGCTTTTACTATTTTCGTTCTCTCAAAACCGATACCCATGAATAACCAACAGAACTTTCAAAGCCAACCAAAGACTCGATTATACCTCAATCGTAAAAGCTATATATGATGATTTCCAAACTTTTATATAAAAAGAAAAGAGATTCAACTATTTGAAAAGTAAGTTGAATCTCTTTTCCTGAGCCACGACCGGGACTCGAACCCGGGACCTTTTCGTTACGAATGAAATGCTCTACCAACTGAGCTATTGTGGCAATTGCGATGCAAAGGTAATATATTTAAAGAAACACCGCAACTCTTTTTCTCTATTTTTTTCTTACCAAACAAAAAAAAGAAATTCATTCTCCTGTTTTCCTTGAAAATCACTAACGAGATTTCTATGTATGAAAATACTAAACACAACAATACACAAGAGGGAGAGATAAATTTTATCTCTCCCTCTTGTATTCAAATATAAAGAGAATTATTTCATATCCTGTTTACTATATGTTAATCGCAACTCAATGTTATCTACATCGACTAACGCCAATGATGGAGCAGAAATATAGGGAACAACATCGGTAACTACCTCCTTCTCATTGTAAGAATAATAGTAATAACTTCCACCGGAAGATACCGTTTCGCTATACACAGACACCGGTACAAGAACGATTTCCTCATCGGCATCTGTGATTTCAGTACCCGTCCGTTTCTTTTCTATAATATTATTGATAAAGGTCCTCAATCCCGTAAAATTATAAACATGGGCATCACTATCATACTTAGCATAAAATGTATTCACATTGTCAGGTAGTTTTTTCTTTTCGAAAAACTCTTGCAACTCAGATTTACGAATAAACAGCAAAAATTGCGGAGGATCAAGATTATAATTACTAGAAACCGTCTTTACGGGAATACGTAAAGTCAACGAGTTCACAAGTCCTTGTACAGTCGAAGCACTACCACTTCCCCCTACTGCATCTTCAAAAGTCTCAATAATTTTACGCGTTGGAAAGTGAATCAAAACATTTAACCCTGCCGGGGCCTGTAAATAGACCTTCCCCGAAGATATTTCGTTTTTTATCTCTGCATCTATTTCCAATTTTATATGGTTTCCCGTTGTTATTTCGGGAGTTACCGCCATTAGAGTTTGAGTCGAGTTATATGTAGAATCCTTATCATTAATCACGGTTGTTTTGGTGTAATGTAAATTCATTACCGTATTTTGGACATTCACAACACACCCGCTTCCATAAGATGTCTTTACATAAAAACCCGGAAAATATTGTGTAAACCTACTAGGAGACGAAAATACAGTTGGATCTTCTTTATATTTCTGATAAAAACGGTCAGCCATTTCATCGGGTAATTTCACCCGAATCATCTTATAGCCGAGTTCTATAAGAGAATCCGGTAATCCTAAAAACGAAGCATTATAACTTGTCAAAGCAACCGGGGCAGCTTGTGCATTATAATATTCCGCCGGATCGATACCGCTATATACAGGCGACTCCAACCGTTTATCCAACGGATATACACTCAACTGCATAGGGGCCAAAGAATCTCCTGTAAAGGATTCTGTATTGTAACTTAAATATAAAATCAAAGAATCGAGTTTATTCACACCAACCGTATCAAAGTTTGCAGCCGGCATAAACTGGGTAAGAAAATCGGTTTCTAACCTACCATATCCCGGAATAGAAATACGCCCGATTAATTGTGTTATAGTTCTTCCAACGACACTATCATTCGGAACAGACTCAACCGTTATCAACTCTTGAAAAGAAGAGTCCACCACAATTTCAATATTCGTATCGACTATCGAAGAACCGATTGCGCTATTTTCGTCTCCACAAGAAGATAAACCTAAAACTATCGCAAAAGCTATCGGTAAAAATCTAAATATTTTCATTTTCTATTTAGTAACTGACGTTATTCGTTACCTACAATTTTATTATAAAAATCATTATAGGCATCTATATAATTTTCAGGGTCTTGATACCCCAAGAAAGGAATGCCCGTTTTTTGTACATAATCCGTAATTTCCGAATTTATATCTCGACTGGCTTGAATCACACCGTCGGAATACTGTATAGCCAATTTATTAAGAACAACAGGATCAATAGACTCTCCTACCGCAAAAGGTATATCGGTGTCTTGTATCCCCTCCAACTTCAATTTTGCAGCAAAATTGGGGTCGAATGGAGTCTTGAAACCATTATCGTATAACGAATATATCACCTTTGCATCCCGAAAAGAAGGATCTTCGGCATAACTTTTCTTAATATACAAAGGAGTCAACGCCGTTATCCAACCGTGACAGTGAATAATATCAGGAGTCCAACGCAACTTTTTCACGGTCTCCATAACCCCTCTGACAAAGAAAATACTCCGTTCGTCATTATCGGGACGCATATCCTCGTCGACTACCCCGTCGGCATTACGTTGAAAATAATCATCGTTGTCTATAAAATAGACCTGCATACGAGCCGATTGTATCGAAGCGACTTTAATAATAAGAGGATGATCTGTATCATCGATTATTAAATTCATTCCCGACAATCGAATCACCTCGTGCAATTGATTACGACGCTCGTTAATAGAACCGTACTTAGGCATAAAGGTACGTATCTCATGCCCTCTATCCTGAATACCTTGCGGTAAATTTCGACAAATATTAGCGATTTCCGATTCTGGCAGATAAGGGGTAATCTCCTGTGCAATAAATAGGACTTTGGCTTCTTTCATTCTGCTCCTCTTAAACTCAATTTATTTTGCAAAAATAGTATACCCACGGCTTGAAACGAATTTAACCGGTCATGCCAAGATACAGCCCACTTTTGCATCTTTCTGCAAAGATAATAAAAAAAATAGCGTAACCCTCCAAATATTAGAAGTATTAACACCAAAAAATCGTCAGACACCCTATATTTCCCTCTCAAAAAGAAACATTTAAGGTTACTCTCCATAAAAAAATACAGCTTTATCTTCGTCGTTTGGGTTTTATTTGTTTCTTTTGCACAATTTTTTCAACCAATGTTCAATTATGAAAGTATTCTCAACAATAGCCGAATTATGTAAACAACTCGATTCGGACAGAAATGCAGGTAAAAAGATAGGCCTCGTCCCAACAATGGGCGCTTTACACAACGGACATCTGCAACTGGTAAAGACCAGCGTGGCTAATAATGACGTGACAGTAGTCAGTATATTCGTCAACCCCACTCAATTCAACGACAAAAATGATTTGCTACTTTACCCTCGCACGCTCGACAAGGACTGTCAATTACTCGAATCGGTAAATTGTGATTATGCATTCGCTCCTTCGGTAGAAGAAATCTATCCAACCGAAGATACCCGGACATTTCACTTGGGAAAAGTAGCGGAAGTCATGGAAGGTAAATACCGACCGGGACATTTCAACGGAGTGGCTCAAATCGTCAGTAAACTCTTCGATATAGTCAACCCCGATAATGCCTACTTCGGAGAAAAAGACTTTCAGCAAATTGCCGTTATACGAGCTATGGCCGCTCAAATGGGCTATACATTCAACATCATAGCTGTCCCCATCGTACGCGAATCAGACGGATTAGCACTAAGCAGCCGTAATACCCGATTGACAGAGTCTCAAAGAAGAAATGCGCCCAAAATAGCAGAGACATTATTTAAAAGTCGTACCTTTGCAGCCAGCCATTCGGTGAAAGAGACTATCGATGAAGTAATCTCTACCATCGATGCAATACCGGAAATGAGAGTAGAATACTACGAAATAGTCGATGGGAACACGTTACAGCCTATCGCAGACTGGAACGACAGCGATTATATAGTAGGTTGTATTACCGTATATAACGGAGAGGTGAGATTAATCGACAACATCGCATATCGACGCCCCGAACAATAACTTATGAAACCATGTTTATAGAGGTCGTAAAATCAAAAATTCACAGAGTCACCGTCACCCAAGCAAATCTGAATTATATCGGAAGTATCACAATCGACGAAGATTTAATGGATGCGGCGAACATTATTGCCAATGAAAAAGTCTCCATCGTAAACAACAACAATGGAGAACGCTTCGAGACTTATGTCATAAAAGGCGAACGAGGTTCAGGAGTAATATGTCTTAACGGAGCCGCCGCCCGAAAAGTACAACCGGGAGACATCGTCATCATTATGGCCTATGCCCTAATGACTCCCGAAGAGGCAAAAAGTTTTACGCCGGCTGTTATCTTCCCAGATACAGCGACCAATAAACTCATATAATAAGGAATATCGCTTGCGAATGCCTACCCGATTCGTCAGGTGGGCTTTTTTAATATATAATCATCTTCACCTCCTGCATGTATAGTCGTAAAGAAATTTGGAGAATCTCTCTCCCCATATTAGTAAGCCTTTTTGTACAAAATCTCATCAACATCACCGATACGGCTTTTATGGGGCGAGTCGGACAAGTAGAATTAGGAGCCTCCGCCCTAGCCGGAGTATTGTATCTTGCTTTCTACATGGTCACTTTCGGATTTAGCACCGGAGCACAAATTCTCATGGCTCGTAGAAACGGTGAAGCCCAATATAGGACTTTGGGCCCTATCATGGGGCAAGGGATTCTCTTTTTGGAAATATTTTCAATAATCCTCATCTTCGCTTCTCTTATAGGGACCCCACAAATGTTGAAAGGACTCATCTCCTCCGCCGCCGTATGTCAAGCCGGAGAAAATTACATGCAGTATCGGATATTCGGTCTCCTGTTCACTTCTATCGGTGTGATGTTCCGAGCCTTTTTCGTAGCTGTCACCCGCACCAAAGTACTGATGATAAATGCAGTCATCATGACTGTCGCCAATGTCGTATTCAACTACATTTTTGTATTCGGGCACTTTGGTGCACCCGAAATGGGTATTGCCGGAGCTGCACTTGGATCCGTTTTGGCAGAAGCGACAGCCGCATTGCACTTTTTCCTCTACACGTTCTTTTATATAGATCGGGGAAAATACCAACTGTTCCGATTGCGTTCCGGAGGATTCGGCCTCATTCGCGAAATACTGAATGTATCGGTATGGAGCATGATTCTCTACTTTCTCACCATAGGCACATGGTTTCTCTTTTTCGTAGCCGTCGAACATTTGGGAGAACTTCCACTGGCCATTTCCAACATTATCCGCAGCACCTCTACCCTGCTGTTCATGCCAGTCAATGCTTTTGGAGCGACAGCCTGTACCCTCGTGAGCAATGCTATGGGAGCCCGCCGAGCCGACGATGTAATTCCAATCGTGCGGCGTATCGTCAAAATGTGTTACGCCATAGTATTACCCCTCATTGCCTTGCTATGCTTAGCTCCTCATTGGATACTCCTCATCTATACCAACGATAGCTCGCTTATCGCAGAATGTACACATTCGGTCTATGTCATGTCGTCGTTCTACCTTATAGCCCTACCGGGAAATATCCTCTTTCAATCTGTATCGGGAACCGGCGACACTCGCACGGCTTTTCTCATCGAAATGATCACGATCGTTTTCTATACGCTGGCTATTTATTGGATTATCGTTACCCTTCGGGTAGACATAGCCTTTTGTTGGACAGTAGAGTACATCTATTGGGGATTCAAACTACTCCTATCTTTCCTCTTTTTCAAAAAAATGAACTGGAAAGTGAAGAAGATATAATGGTTCGGAATCACCTATTTTCATATAATTACACATATTCTATTCTCAAACAGAGTATGATAATATTTATACAATAGATTATCTATAACGATACTCTATATGTACCCTTTCTTGACCGTCTTTTTCATAAGTATAAACAGAAGTTATAATAACATCACCTTGACGGTACAATTCATAAATTTCTGGGAAATTAGCTTTCATCAAACGAATTTGCTCCCTGTAATCACTAATATATGTTCTATTTAATACGCAAGAAGAAAAACCTATTACAATTAGTAATAAAAAAATAAGTTTTTTCATATAAAAATTTTCTTTCGTCCCCCAGTCTCCACAAGGACCGTTTTTATACACGAAGCGTGAGACTGCAAATGCCACGTTCTAACTTGAAGGTCCTAGGAAAACCCGTAACACGAATGTGATAATAGCAGCTCACGCCATAGCGTGAGAACCACTATGCCATCTCTTGTGTTACGACTCGCGAATTTCCTAGGTTCTCAAGTTACAAGATAAGCATAACGCTTCTTTTTTCTAACATGTCTTGGAGAAAGTCTTCCCTCTCCATCTACAAAAATAGTAAAAATTTTATCAACTTTGTTATTTTTACTACAAATCTTCTATCGCAGCTTCTCTAATTATCGCACTGTTTATTTTATCTTGATATTTCAATACGACAAACCCCTTCCCCCATTCTTCATAATCTATACTAAGTGTAATATCTCCCTCGGCAATTGAAAAATTGGTTTTATACATACATTCCCCCATATGAACGGCACGCATACGATCCTCATCTGTTCTGATATAGGAATTTTGGAATCGTTCGACACACGATGAAAAGTTTCCATATTTCTCCATAAGCATACTTTTCAAGTTTTTATAATTGCCAAACAATTCCTCCCATCGTTCCTGTTTGGGAAACTCGACAATAATGCGAGATACCAAATCTCTATTATCAAGTGTTTCCACATAAACCATACACTGTTTAATCCCTGCAAAGTCACCCACCAGCCGTTCCTTTGAATCATACGACGAACGATGTTCAAACCCTTTACGCTCCATTCGAGAAATAAATTCTTTCAATGTCCCGTCTATGGGTACTCCTTTAAATTTCAAGTGAACAGACTTTTCCATCTCCAAGTCATCTTGTACATCTTCTACCGCTTCCGATTGATCTTTTGTTCCAGAACATTCCTCTATATAATACAATCCCACCAAAAGTAAAGTGACAATTCCTAAAACTTGAAAAAACTTTTTCATATACTCGTCATTAAAATCAATATTCTATTTACAAAAAAAACGGCTACTCCTTATTCTCAAAAGATTTACGTTCTTTTCATTTTTTATTCAAATACAATAATAGTAAATATTTTTAAATACTCATATTTTAAATTCAAATTTCTACTCATATACCAACTCTCTTACATACTGTCGTATGTTCAAAGATGTTATTCTTATATTTTTATTCGCATATTCCGACGATTTTGAGTAATTTCGCAACGATTTATCCATCTGTGTAAAAATATTGTTATAAAACTATGTTTGAAAACCTTAGTGAAAGACTCGAACGGTCTTTTAAAATACTGAAAGGTGAAGGTAAAATCACCGAAATCAACGTCGCCGAAACGCTGAAAGACGTACGACGCGCACTGCTCGATGCCGACGTCAACTACAAAGTAGCCAAACAATTTACCGACACGGTAAAAACCAAAGCATTGGGGCAAGACGTACTCACCGCCGTGAAGCCGGGACAATTGATGGTGAAGATCGTACACGACGAACTGGCGACCTTGATGGGTGGAGAAACCGCCGAAGTAAACTTGTCGCAAAATCCGTCGATTATCCTCATGTCAGGATTACAGGGTTCGGGTAAAACCACGTTCTCCGGTAAGTTGGCAAAAATGCTAAAATCGAAAAAAGGGAAACGCCCCTTGCTGGTCGCTTGCGACGTATATCGCCCTGCCGCTATCGAGCAATTAAAGGTCTTAGGTGAACAAATCGATGTACCGGTTTATACCGAGGAAGATAGCAAAGACCCTGTGAGCATTTCCGCCAATGCCGTAAAATATGCCAAAGAAAACCATTTCGATTTGGTTATCGTCGACACGGCAGGACGTTTGGCTATCGACGAGCAAATGATGAACGAAATCGAGGCTATCAAGAAAAAAATCAACCCGACCGAGACCTTGTTCGTCGTTGACTCCATGACCGGACAAGATGCGGTCAACACAGCCAAAGAATTTAACGATCGTCTCGATTTCGACGGAGTAGTTCTCACCAAATTGGACGGCGACACCCGTGGCGGTGCGGCACTCTCTATCCGCACCGTAGTCGACAAACCTATTAAATTTGTAGGAACAGGCGAAAAACTCGAAGCCATAGACTACTTCCACCCGGCTCGTATGGCCGACCGCATTTTGGGCATGGGCGATATCGTCTCTTTGGTAGAACGAGCCCAAGAACAATACGACGAGGAAGAAGCCAAACGATTACAAAAGAAGATTGCCAAAAACCAATTCGACTTTAACGACTTCCTCAGCCAGATACACCAAATCAAAAAAATGGGTAATCTCAAAGATTTGGCTTCTATGATTCCCGGTGTGGGAAAAGCGATCAAGGACATGGACATCGATGACAATGCTTTCAAAAGTATCGAAGCGATTATTTACTCGATGACCCCCAAAGAACGCAGCAACCCCGAACTGCTCAACGGTAGCCGCCGACAACGTATCGCCGCAGGTAGCGGAACTTCGATACAAGAGGTGAACCGACTTATCAAGCAGTTCGACCAAACCCGCAAAATGATGCGAATGGTTACCCAAAACAAAGGAGCCATGATGAAAGGATTCAAAAGAAGATAATTTTAATCACTCAACATGAAACTACCGGATACACTCCCGATTCTAATCGATTGCCGATAGGCAAAAAAGGGAGTGTGTCCGGTAGTTTTTTACAAAACCTCAATATTATGCAACTAATCGATGGAAAAGCGGTGGCCGACCGTATAAAACAAGAAATCGCCCAAGAGGTAGAATATATTTGCAGTGCCGGAGGCAAACGGCCTCATTTAGCAGCTGTTCTGGTGGGACACGACGGTGGGAGTGAAACATACGTGGCGCACAAAGTAAAAGCCTGCGAACAATGCGGGTTCAAATCGACTCTCGTTCGCTATGAAAGCGATGTTACCGAAGAAGAGCTCTTGAACAAAGTAAACGAACTGAACAACGACCCCGATATCGACGGATTTATCGTCCAACTACCCTTGCCCAAACACATCTCGGAACAAAAGGTGATCGAAGCTATCGACTACCGGAAAGATGTCGACGGATTTCACCCGGTCAATGTAGGGCGCATGTCCATCGGGTTGCCCTGTTTCGTATCGGCTACACCCGCCGGAATCATGGAGTTGCTTGCCCGCTACGAAATAGAGACCAAAGGAAAACATTGTGTGGTACTGGGACGAAGCAACATTGTTGGCAAACCGGTAGCTACACTCATGATGCAAAAGGCTTATCCGGGAAATGCCACGGTAACCGTATGTCATAGTGCAACCCCCAACATCAAAGAGATATGCCGTACGGCCGACATTATTATCGCCGCACTCGGTTCTCCCGAATTCGTCACTGCCGATATGGTAAAAGAGGGTGTCGTAATCATTGATGTGGGTACGACCCGAGTTCCTGATGCTACAAAAAAATCGGGATTCAAGCTCACCGGAGACGTAAAATTCGACGAAGTAGCTCCCAAGTGCTCTTTTATCACCCCCGTTCCCGGCGGAGTAGGCCCTATGACTATCGTGTCGCTCATGCGTAACACCCTGTTGGCTGGGAAAAAAGCAATCTATCCCTAAACTCGTATGATAGGGCTCATATCCTTTTTAGCACCGCTCATTTTAGGACAAGCTCCGGCAGTACCCGCTACCGAGGTTTCTCTTCTTTTCGCTGGCGATGCTATGCAACATAAAGCCCAAATACAATCTGCAAAACAAGGTGAGGCATACGATTATTCACCTTGTTTTGCAGACATTACTCACGAAATAGCTTCGGCGGATTATGCAGTCGTCAATTTAGAATCGCCCATCGGCGGACAACCTTACACCGGTTATCCCTGTTTTTCTGCGCCGGACGAATTTCCAATCGCATTACAAAACGCAGGATTCGACCTTTTCCTTACCGCCAACAATCACTGTCTCGACCGTTATACCCGAGGGGCTATACGCACATTGCATATACTCGACTCTATCGGAACAGACCATATAGGAACCTACGATTCAAAAGACTCATTCGAAAGATTCTATCCGTTCATAACCTCTATAAAAGGAATACGAATCGCCTTTCTGAATTACACGTACGGAACGAATGGATTTACGCCACACTCTCCATTAATTGTCAATTACATAGACAAAGAAAAAATAAAAAAAGACATTTTTCGTGCCAAAACGTTGAGTGCCGACCTTATCGTTGCCTGCCTACATTGGGGCGATGAATATCAACTGTTGCCGAACAAACGACAAGAAGATTTGGCAGACTTTTTGGTGAAAGAAGGAGTACAACTGATTATAGGAGCCCACCCACACGTGATACAACCTATGGAATTACGATACGACGAACAAGGGAACCCTTGTGCCCTCATCGTCTATTCACTGGGAAATTTCATCTCCAATATGAAAACCCGCGATACGGTGGGCGGAGCAATGGTAAAGGTTGTTATCCGGCGGGATATCACGGGAAAAATGCTGTTACAATCGGCACAACACACACTCGTTTATACCCGACGACCAACTATACAAAAAGAAAACTTCCGGGTAGTACCTGCGATACAAGAATTGAAAGAGCATCCCCATCGGCCTCATCTGAAAGGATTCGTGGAAAAAGCCCATGAGATATTTTCAAAATACAACAAAGGAGTGACAGAATACCAGATAGAGCCCGTGAACCCAACCTTCAAGTAAATAATACATCAGACCTATTTTAATTTCAGGTTCTTTATATATCCATTTACATAATTTCCTATAACCTCATGGCGAGTATCGTAAATATACCCGTTTGCATAGTATCCGATGATATTCTTTTCCAAATCGAGGACATGCCCATTCGAATAGTACCCGACAACTACATTATCCTTATCCATGATATAGCCATTACGATAAGTCTGTAAAGGAACAGCTGCACAGGAATATAAAACACCAATAACAGCTAGCAACATAAAATGCTTCAATATTCTCATAACTTTATAGATATAAATCTGTATCCTTTTTATAAAGATACCATTCGAGATCACGCATAAACAAACATCACATTAGTCTTTCACAAAACGGAATTCTCGTCGATATAAGCGATAATCCCGTCCTTATCATCTGGGGAGAACCACTTCATATCGAGATCTTTTTTATACCATGTGACTTGTTTTTTGGAATAGACCCGGGTATTTCTCTTGATTTTCTCGACAGCCTCTTCTAAGGTCATCTTCCCATCGAAACAAGCGAATAACTCTTTATAGCCCACTGTATTTAAAGAATTAAGATGTCGATAAGGATATACCCTCCGAGCTTCATCGACCAAGCCATCGGTAATCATCTGCTCCACTCTCTGACTTATCCGCTCGAATAACTCTTCCCGTGGACGAATCAATCCTATTTTTATAATTCGGAAAGGGCGGGATTTCACCCGACGAGTACGCAGATCACTATATCGTCCACCGGTCTGTCGACAAATCTCTATCGCATGAATCACCCGCTTGTGATTATTCAAATCAACCTCTGCATAATATACTGGATCGAGCACTTTAAGCTCTTCGCAAAGGGCGGCTAAACCCACTTTCTCGTAATGCGCCACAACCTCACGACGTATCTCGTCGGTAATGGTAGGTATCTCGTCGATACCTTTACAAACCGCATCGATATACAACATAGAGCCTCCTGTCAATAGAACATAGTCATTTGTCTTGAAAAGTTTATCGAGCAGTTTCAAGACATCTTCTTCATAACACGAAGCACTATAATAGTCAGACAACGCCAACTGCCCTACGAAATAATGTTCGACCCTCGACAGTTGCTCGATTGTAGGAGCCGCCGTTCCAATAGGTATATCGCCATAGAACTGCCGACTATCGGCCGACACAATAGGACAACCATACCGCTCCGCCAATTGAAGGCTAAGCTCGGTCTTTCCCACCCCGGTAGGCCCTGTAAGAACAATGAGTGTGCCCGCCATGAACTTTTCGCTATGAAATAAATGGGACAGATATGGAAAATAATTTCCATATCTGTCCAAACCCGACAAAGATTATTACTTCTCGGCTACCATTCTGGCAATTTGCACAATCACCTCGGTAGCTTTTTCCATAGACTGTATGGGCACGAATTCATAACGCCCGTGAAAGTTCAACCCACCGGCGAAAATATTGGGACAAGGCAATCCTTTGAACGACAATTGCGCTCCATCGGTTCCGCCACGTACAGGCTTCACCATTGGAACAACATCTACGGCCCTCATAGCCTCGGATACCAAATCGACGATATGCATCACAGGTTCGACCTTCTCACGCATATTATAGTATTGGTCGTTTATTTCGATACTGGCACAACCCGGAAACTCGTTATTTATTTTACGAGTTAAATGTTCGAGTTCCTTCTTACGGCGTTCGAAACGATCTCGATCATGGTCACGAATAATATAAGTCAATACCGTCTTCTCCACACTGCCCTCGAACGAAATCAAATGATAAAAACCTTCATAACCTTCGGTATGTTCGGGAGTTTCCCAACGCGGCAACATAATAGCATATTGATTGGCTATGCGAATCGAATTTATCATTTTATGTTTGGCATATCCCGGGTGAACGTTACGGCCTTTGAAAGTCACTCGAGCCACAGCCGCATTAAAGTTTTCATACTCCAATTCGCCTATTTCACCACCATCCATCGTATAGGCCCAATCTGCTCCAAAGGCTTTAACATCAAACTTGTGCGCTCCTTTGCCTATCTCCTCGTCAGGATTGAATGCAATGCGTATCTTGCCATGTTTAATCTCCGGGTGTTTCAAAAGATACTCCATCGCTGTCACAATTTCGGCAATACCTGCTTTATCGTCTGCCCCCAACAAAGTCTTCCCATTCGTAACAATAAGGTCTTGACCTATATAATGATGTAGTTCGGGAAACTCCGAAGGTTTCAATACGATATCTTCCTCTGCACACAATACAATATCCTTACCATCGTAATTTTTAACAATCCGCGGACTCACATGCCGTCCCGACATATCGGGACTAGTATCCAAATGGGCTATAAATCCTACCACCGGGACATCTTTATCGATATTTGAAGGCAATGAGGCCATAAGATACCCGTTATCATCGAGCGTCACCTCGGTAAGGCCTATACGCTCCAACTCCTCGGCCAGTTTTTGGGCAAACAGCATCTGTCCCGGGGTACTGGGAGTCAAGTTTGTAAGCTCGTCCGATTGAGTATCGAAGCTCACATAATGAAGGAAACGATCTACTAAATTCATCGTATATATTTTTATTGGTTTTTCTTGATCTAAACCTAAGTCGATGGATTATCCAACCGACGAACAAAGGTAAAAAAATTTTTTCTTACATTTGCACGACCACATTCAAAAGTGGAGGATATGGCTAAAAAGAGAAAAAAGAAAAAATCGAACAGTAAAAAAATAAATAATTGGGGGGCTTTATTTCTGCTGTTACTCGTTACATACAGTATATGGTGGCTAATAAAGCAAGCTCAACAACCCCAAAATCCTCAACAATCGTTTACAAACTCTCTTTGTCATGTAAAAGATGCTGAAATGGCCCATACTCCCGAAGGTACGCCGGAACAAATATTATACCGCACAGGATACACGGTCTCGTATAACTCCCATTGGAAACAACCCAACTGGGTAAGTTACGAATTACTACGAGACGAACTGCAAGGTAATGCTACACGCAACGACCGATTTACCCCCGACTACGATGTAGTGGGCACAATGATAGACACCCGTGATTACACGCATAGCGGATACGACCGAGGACATATGGCTCCGGCTGCCGATATGAAATGGAACGAAACAGCAATGGAAGAATCATTCCTGCTCTCAAATATCTGTCCGCAAATTCCCGAATTAAACCGAGGCCGCTGGAAAGAACTGGAAGAACAAATACGTGAATGGGTACAACGAGACAGTGCACTACTCATTACTTGCGGACCCATCGTTTCTACTCCGAGAAAGACAATCGGACGACACGAGATAGTCGTCCCTGCCCGCTTTTTCAAAGTAGTCGCTGTTCCGTATTCCGGCACGCCCAGAGGAATCGCATTTATATTCGACAATGAAGCGGAACAACCGTCTCTAAAAGAGTTGGCAATCACCATCGACAGTGTGGAACGAGTGACCGGAATAGATTTTTTCCACAACTTACCCGACAGTATTGAACAGAAAATAGAAAGCGACCTATCCCTTGAAATATGGAACTTAAACTAAACAAGCCAATACCCGAAGATACGATTTGCGCCATCTCTACCGCTCCCGGTATGGGAGGTATTGCCGTAATTCGCATAAGCGGAACAAACGCTATCATTATAACCGATCGTATATTTCACACCGCAAACAAGAAAAAACTATCCGAAGCAAAGCCCAATACAGCACACTACGGAACAATCGCCGATGAGAACGAAACTCCCATTGACGATGTAGTCGTTACGCTTTTCATCGCCCCCCATTCATTTACAGGAGAAGATACAGTCGAGATATCCTGCCACGGGTCGATTTACATTCAACAACAAATCATCAGCCTTCTATTGCGAGCAGGCTGCCGCCTGGCCCAACCGGGAGAATTTACCCGTAGGGCTTTTACCAATGGGAAACTTGACCTCTCACAAGCCGAAGCCGTGGCCGACCTTATCGCTTCCACCTCGGCGGCCTCGCATCGTTTAGCTATGCAACAAATGCGTGGAGGATTCAGCCGAGAACTTATCCAACTACGGGAAAAACTACTCACATTCGCCTCGCTCGTTGAACTCGAACTTGATTTCAGCGAAGAAGAAGTAGAATTTGCCGATCGGGAGAAACTAACCGACCTCGCCAGTGAAATAGAACGAGTCATTAAGCGCCTTTCCGATTCGTTCACACTCGGCAATGCCATCAAAAACGGTGTACCTACTGCCATTATAGGAGAAACCAACGCCGGGAAATCGACACTGCTCAACCGCCTTGTCAAAGAAGATAAAGCCATCGTCTCGGACATACACGGTACAACCCGCGATGTCATCGAAGATACCGTCGTATTACAAGGAATTACTTTCCGCTTTATCGACACTGCCGGTATACGGGAAACGCACGATGCCATCGAGAATATGGGGATCGAACGCACCTTCCAAAAACTAGACCAAGCCCACATCGTCATCTGGCTTATTGATGCCACTGGATCGACACAAGACATTGAAAAAATCGCTGGAAGAGTCCTCCCCCACTGCACCGATAAACGCCTCATCGTTGCCTTTAACAAAGTAGATAAGATTGAATCCGCAACCCAACAACAGCTCACAGACCTATACAAACGCCTCACTCGTGAAAAGCCCAACACTTCGTTCATCTTTCTTTCAGCTTCACATGACCAAAATATCGACGTACTCGAAAAACAGCTTACAGATACCATACAGTCAACACAAACTGGCGAAAATGACATTATCGTCACCAACGCACGTCATTACGAAGCCCTGCTAAATGCCCACGACGCAATCCTACGTACCCTCAACGGTCTACAATCCGGCCTCTCCGGAGACTTCCTCGCCCAAGACATTAGAGAATGCATGCACTACCTCGGAGAAATCACCGGTCAAATCTCTACTGACGAAATACTTGGGACCATATTTTCCAAGTTTTGTATCGGCAAGTAAATGCTTGATTATCAAATAGTTGAATTGATTATAATCGATTAATATGGCGCTCTTTACGGGCGCCTTTTTTGTTGCTCAAGTATCGTTGATAATCGTTGCTAAGCCTTTTTACGCCATTTTTTGTACCTCCTGTGTACCTCACAAGCCAAAAGCCGGGTTTACTGTCTGCCAGATGGTGGACAACCTGGAACGTCTTGGAACGCTGTGGTACGCAATGAAACAGATTTGGCGAACTAAAAAGATAATTAAAATGGCTAGTAACATTGAAATTCAAAAGAAATGCGAGTGGTGTGGCACTATTTTTACCGCCCACAAGATCACTACCGCATACTGTTCACACAGGTGCGCAAACCTCGCATACAAAGATCGAGTTAGAAAAAAACGAATTCAAGAATTCCACTTGAAACATGATACAGAATTAAAACCTAATTCTGAAAAAGAGTTCTTAACCCCTACTGAAGTTGCCGCATTTTTAGGTGTAGGCCGTACCTCAATTTATCGGTATATCAAAAACGCGAAAATCAAAGCAGTCAGATTTGATGGGAAAACTCTTGTACGGCGTTCGGATATTGATAAAATGTTCGACTACATTATTGCTTCCAATAATGAGAATAAGCCCAAAGAGAAAACTCCAATATCAGATTTCTACACCACAGCTGAAGTTAAGGAAAAGTATGGCATAAAGGATTCCTGGATATTTCATATCGCTAAGGAACATAATATTCCACGAACCTTTCATCGTGGAAAAACCTATTGGAGCAAAAAGCATATTGATGACTACTTTGCAAAGAAAGCTCCCGATCCTGAGATCAAGGAATGGTACAGCACGCAAGACATGCAGGAGAAGTTCGGCATGACGCTGACGGCCATCTATTCTTTTGTATCAAAGAATGCCATTCCCAAAAAGAAAGTCGGCATTATGGTGTATTACTCCAAAAAGCATGTGGACATTGCCAAAGGTCTCATAGCTCCAGAAGAGCCCAAATACTACACCATTTCCGAAGCGATGGAGCGATTCAATCTGACACGAGACCAACTCTACCATTATGTGAAATACCATAATATTCCCCGTATTAAGGTCGGTAAATATACCAAGATCCTGCGGGCAGAGCTGGACAAGTTCTTTGAGCCTCCAAAGATAGAATGAGGCAAAAGTTATTTTCCGGTGATAAATACCACCATTAGAACACCTATTTTATTTGCAACAAAAACAAGTATTCATCAAAAAACAATATAGCTATGACACTTACATGTACCAACGTAACTTTGAGACAAAAGCCATTGCGTAACGACCGCATATCTCTTTATCTGGATTATTATCCGGCCATCCGCAATCCTTACACGATGAAGATGAGTCGCCGGGAATTCCTCGGCATCTACATCTATGCCAAGCCCAAGAACGAGCAGCAAAGAATGTTCAATCAGGATATGCTGAACAAGGCAGAGGCAATCCGCTGTATCCGTGTCCAGTCGCTTATCAATGAAGAATTCGGGTTCTTGGACAAGAACAAGCAAAAGGTAGATTTCCTCGCCTACTTCCGGACAAAGGCACGGGAAAAGTATGAGAAATGGGATTGTGTTTACAATCACTTCGAGAAATTTGTCGGTGGCAAATGCACCTTTGGCGATGTCACCGTGGAACTGTGTGAGAAGTTCAGGGATTACCTGCTCAAATGCAAACAAATCAATCATCCCAATGCTTACATCTCACGCAATTCGGCAGCCGGCTATTATTCTACTTTCCGAGCTCTGTTGAAAATAGCTTATAAAGAGAAGATGCTACGTGAGAACTTGAACGACTTTTTGGAAAAGATTGAATGGAAAGAGGTCAAGAAAGAGTATCTGACACTTGATGAAGTCAAGAAACTGGCCGCTACACCCTGCAAAATTCCAGTTTTGAAACAGGCCTCCCTGTTTGCCTGCATGACCGGTCTCCGTATCAGTGATATTCTGAAACTGGACTGGCGTGATTTTGAAGTCGGACCGGATCAAGGCTACTATATTCGTATCTGTACCGAAAAGACAGAAACCGAGGCCACCCTTCCCATCAGTCAGGAGGCACTGGAGTTGTGTGGCGAATGGGGCACCGGAAAAGTATTCAAAGGCTTAACCCGCTCCATGACCCATCATCCCTTGAAACAATGGATAGCTGAAGCCGGAATCAGGAAACACATAACCTTCCACTGCTTTAGGCATTCATACGCCGTCATCCAAATTTCCTTAGGTACAGACATTTACACAGTATCGAAGATGTTGACACATAAGAATGTCACCACTACTCAAATCTATGCAGATTTGGTTAATTCCAAGAAGCGAGAGACGGCGAATAAGATCTCGCTGAAATAGTATAAAGTTCTGTAACGTAAGAAGAGTCCGACATGGGTTAAAACCTAGTCGGACTCTTCTTTTTATTCTATCGTGGCATAGATGACATAGAAATAAGTACCATATCGAGGACAAATGCTGCCACTTTCTTGGATTTATAACATAGTATCTATGAAATGACATATATTTGCGCACAAACAATTAACAAATATCACTATGAATCAGAAAAGTATTGAACATATAGCACTCTATTCCCTTGTATTGGTAGGTACTCTTGTTGTTGGTGTTTTAGCTCGTCAGTTTGTTTTATCCAAAGGTATTGACGATTTCAGTAGTAGTGTTGCATTTTTTGCAACAGTAATTGTCTTAATGGCAATCTATGCCAGTTTACAGACAACTTTCAATCAGTTTCTGCTGCCACGCATAGAAACTTTTCTATTGCGTTTCTCTGCTTTTCAAACGATGAAAAATTACAATGACACCGTTTCTGCTCAGGAGGCCCTTACAATCGAAGATTTAAATCAGGCTACCCCCAATGTCATTGACCCTGCTCCTACCGCTGAAGAAACAATCTTTGAACTTTCAGAATATGAAGTCATGCGCACCAATGCTATTACAGAAAATAATCGTGCTATTCAAACCAAATTAGAAAAGGTGCTCAATTATACTAAGCAAACAATGGTTGCCTATATGAGTGAAGAAGATCTCAACCGTCTATGTGCATACATTGTAGAATATAGTTCAGGCGATACCTTACAAAAGATATCGCCCGTAAAGGTTGACTCACAACTTAAAAGCATTGATATTATGCACTTTGGTTGGAATATTGGCAAGGCTTTTGGTAGAAAGCGTATTCATACTGCTACCTTAATCAAGAATGTCTTTGCCCATACCCTTCGCGACCTGGAAATCTCAACTATTGAACGTAAAATGTCACACACAGAATCTGGATGTAAAATCAGACTAAATCTGAATATTATATGAAACTTATTCCAATATTCCTAATTTCCTTATTTTTCTAGTTCCCTTCATTTCTTTTGAGTTTGAATCATAAATCATTAAATCTGGAATATAATTAGCAGGTGAATTATAATGAATCCTCTTCCATTCGCTATTTTTTATAGGATGATACCACTGATTAATAATATATACATCGAAAACTGGTGGATGGAAATTTATTTCATTCATCATATTTTCAAATCCTAATTCCAATTCTGCTAGCTCTGAAGTTATGATTTTCTCTACTACATTTATATCTGTTTTATTCGGTACAACATTGGAAAATTTACCAATCCATATAGAATAATCGCTATGTTCTATTTCTTTAAAATGATGATCCTTATCTTTTAGTCTTCTATATACGCATCTAATAGTTTGTCCACAATAATAAGAAAATTTTCTAGCGTATTTTCTTTTTCCTTGCAACAAGTACAAATTAAAATTTTCATTATTATTCTCCAGCCATTTCTTTTCCCAATTATATAACTCATCATATGAGAATGGTCCAACCCATTTTATTAGATAGACTTTATCTGTATTGTTCATAGTCTGTTTTTTTGCAAATATACTAATTTATCACCACCAAAAGTTATCTCACAGTTATATTCCGGTGATGTTTTCCACCATCAAAACACCAATTTCCTTTGCCAGCGAACAATTAAAAACGAGTACGTATGGCAAACGAACAAATCACTTTTGATAAGCTGCCGCAGGCGGTAGGTTATCTCACAGAGCAGATGGAACAAATCCGTCAAATGGTAGCGGCACTGCAACCGCAGGCTTCTTCCGACAAGCATCGTCTTATTGAAATTGACGAAGCCTGTAAAATCACACGAAAGGCAAAGCCTACCATTTACACGCTTGCGCGTAAAGGACTGATTCCGGCTTACAAACGAGGGAAAAAACTCTACTTCTATGAAGATGAGTTGCTGCAATGGATTGAGTCCGGACGCAAGCAAATGCAGGCCATGTCGCTTCAAGAACAGGCAGCGGAGATAGTACATGGGGCGAAACGCAAACCAAAGGGAGGCTATAAGTTTTGATCTGCACGGCTATGGAAACCTCCAAATTAACAGCAGAAGGTATTATCGGCGAGGCTGTGCGTATCGGAGCCAAGATGTCCGGTGGTGAGTTCCCGATAGAAGTCTTTCCTATCAGGATTCAGCGTATCATCAGCAGTTTACACGATTGTCAGGGCTATCCCGTGGATTATGTTGCTGCGGCTATCCTTGCGGCCATTGCCGTGGGGATTGGCAACTCCCATTTGGTGCAGGTGAAGCGTAACTGGCTGGAAAGTCCCATTCTGTACATGGCACTGATTGGACGCCCCGGAGCCAACAAGAGCCACCCGCTGAGTTTTGCTTTCCAGCCGTTTATCGAGCACGACTATTGTCAGAATCAGGAATATCAGAAATTGTATGCCGAGTATGAACGCACGATGTCCATGAGCAAAAAGGAACGCATGGAAGTCGGTTTGGATGAGTTTCCGCAGGCTCCCGTGCGCAAACGCTTTCTTGTTTCGGATATCACTCCCGAAGGATTGAGCCTGATACATGCTCAGAATCCCAGAGGACTCTGCCTTTGGTCGGACGAGCTATCTGCCTGGTTCAAAAACTTCAACCGCTATAATAACGGTTCGGAAGAACAGTTCTGGCTTTCGGTGTTCAATGCCAAGCCCACGATTTCCGACCGCAAGAGTACGCAAAGTTCCATTTTTATCAGACGTCCTTACATCTCCGTTATCGGTACCATTCAAAAGAAGATTCTGGGCGAACTGGTCAAGGGCGAGCGTTCGAGTAACGGTTTCATTGACCGTATTCTTTTCGTGATGCCTGAATCTGTCTTGAAAAGCAGATGGAACGACCGGGAAACTCCTGAAGAACTTGAAATCCAGTGGCAACAGATTATAGACAAGCTGATCGCACAGGATTGTCCGTATGACGAAAATAATGAATTGCAGCCTCAATGCCTGCCATTCGATGAAGACGCCAAGCAACGGCTTTACGGTTGGCAGCATGAAAATGCACGCCAATGTGATATGGAAACCAATGATGCTTTGGTAGGTATTTACTGCAAACTGGAAATCTACATTATCCGGTTTTGTCTGATTATCCAGCTTGCCCGATGGACTTGCGGAGAGTGCGACAAGCATACGATTGACCTTGAAAGCGTGAACCGTGCCATCCTACTGACTGAATATTTTCGGACTACAGCCGTAAAGGTGCAGACCGCCGTCAGTCAGGAACAGTTGAGCGAATTGCACCGCAACATCTACCTGAACCTGCCTCAGAGATTTACGACGGCAGAAGGTATCGGCATTGCTGAAAGCTACGGGATGAAGGAGCATGCTTTCAAGATGTTTCTAAAACGACACATCGGAACATTATTCAGAAAAGAGAATCATGGAGAATACAGTAAATAAACCTGTTACTATGCACATTTTCGCAACCGAGGGGTTTGTGAAGTTGCGAAAATGTGCATAGTAACATCCAAACAGAAAGAAAAATGAACTACAGATTTACATTAGAACCATACAAAGGTGTCAGCACCCGGCATACATGCCCGAACTGCCACCGCAAAAGTTGTTTCGCCAAATACATCGATACGGAGAAGCAAATCAGCTTTCCTGATTATGTAGGGCGATGCAACCATGAACAAAAGTGCGGCTATAACTATACGCCCAAAATGTATTTTGACGAGAATCCGATTGCCAAAGAGCGATTGAACGAAGAGTTTGTGCCGATGTCAAAGCCACGCATCAGTCTGCCTCCTGCACCATCCTTCATTGAGCCGGAAATCATGAGGCAGTCCTTGAAGCTATATCACACGAACAAGCTGTTTCAGTTCCTGAGCTTTCATTTCGGACAGGAGGCTACCGAAGAGCTGATGTTGCGCTACCATGTGGGAACCTCGAAACATTGGCCGGGAGCAACAGTCTTCTGGCAGGTAGATATTTCCGGACGGGTACGAACCGGAAAAGTGATGCTCTACAATCCCGAAAACGGGAGACGGATTAAAGAGCCGCACAACTACATCACGTGGGTACATTCCCTTCTGAAGAAAGAGAATTTCAACCTCCGGCAATGCCTGTTTAGTGAACATCTTTTATCCTCCTATCAGCAGCGTCCGGTTGCCTTGGTGGAGAGTGAGAAAAGCGCTTTGATTTCCAGCTTCTATTTGCCGCAATACCTCTGGATTGCTTCGGGCGGAAAGAACGGAGCCTTCAATCGGGACGCCATGAGCGTATTGAGAAACCGACGTGTTCTGCTCTTCCCCGACCTTGGGGCAACCGACTATTGGAACAGCAAAATGGAGATGATCCGGAGCCTGGGAATAGAGGTTTCTCTCTTCGATTTTATGGAAAGAAACGCAACAAAAGAAGAACGTGATGCGGGTTATGACATCGCCGATTTTCTGCTGAGAGAAGAGACAAAGGACGCAATTTTCAATCGTCTTATCACGTTGAATCCGGCCTTGAAAACGCTGGTCGAAACTTTCGATTTACAGCTTGTCAATGTGGAGAAAGCACCGCTTTCAGCAACGGTTCAACATACTCGGAAAGGACTTTTCAAACAATGACTTTCAGATGTCTGATTCTCTTCTTTTTCACTGGAGCAAGTTTATGCCGGTGTATTACATTTCCCGGCCACTTGCTCACCTCAAAAGACGGTGAGACAGCTCCCGATAGTCACAATTATTAATCTCAAAAGCAAATATTATGGACAAGAAAAATACAGTTACAATCCGTCTTACAGACGAACAATTCGGTTGGCTCAGAGCACTTAGCCGACGCAGTAAACGCAGCCAAAGCGAAGTAGTGCGTTCACTCATCGAACACGGTACGGTGCGCGAACGGATTACGAGAGAAAATCTTGACATCATCCGTAAACTGATTGGAGAAAGCACAAACCTGAATCAGCTTGCCAGACGAGCTAACGCTTACGGTTTTTATCGTGTGGCTGATGAGTGCAGTACCGCCGTTCAACAGATTTCACAACTCATAAAACAGCTCAAGGATGATCGGTAAAATTGTCAAGGGTACATCGTTTTCCGGGTGCGTAAACTATGTGCTGAAAGAAGATAAATCGCGCCTGCTGAAAGCGGTTGGTGTCTACGGCTCGCCTGAAGAAATAGCGGAACAATTCGAGTTGCAGACTTTACTGAACGACAAGGTCAAGAACAAGGTCGGCCATATATCATTGAGCTTCTCCGCAGAGGACGGGGACCGCATCCGTGACGATGATGGGCTGATGCTAAAGATCGCCCATGACTACATGAAATTGATGGGAATCGAGAACACGCAGTTCATCATCGCCAGGCATACTGATCGTGATCATCCGCATTGTCACATCGTTTACAACCGGGTGGATAATGACGGCCACACCATCAGTGACAAGAACGACCGCTACCGGAACGAAAAGGTCTGCAAGATGCTGACAGCCCGTTACTGTTTGCATTTTGCCGAAGGAAAAGAGCATGTCAATTTCATGCGGTTACGTCATCACGACAAGGTAAAGTATTTTATCTATCATTCCTTAAAACGAGAAGTTCCGAACGCCCGGAGCTGGAGTGAGCTGCGACTGGCCTTACGGAAGTACGGAATTGATACGCAATGGAAGCTAAGTCGCACGACCGGAGAGATGCAAGGTGTCAAGTTCACATGTGACCAACTGACCTTTAGCGGTTCCAAGATTGACCGCCAATTCAGTTTTCTGAACATTGATCAGAAACTGAGGTATAACGCTCTTTCTACTACCATAAACCAGCGTCATGTACAGGCAGAAACCATACGCGAGGAACCTCGGCATGAATATCAGCAGGAGAATCATTCCGGCATCAGTCTGGGGTTGTTCACGCCCTCTCCTACGGATTATAATACAGAGGAAGCGATACAGGCCAACCGGCTTAAAAAGAAGAAAAAGAAACCGAAACGCAAGCGAGGTTTCAGTCTATAATCAATTTTTTATTAACCATCAAAATTCAAATTATTATGAACTATTCCGATTTTATTTACGATTTCAATCTCTATTTGTGTGAGAGATTCGGTTACAGAAACTGCTGTTCCGTCATGCACAACGTCAACGGCATATGTGTTTCCGTCCATGTAGGCGAAATGGATTTATATATCCGTTTCTGGGAATACAGTTGTGGTGTTGGCAGCATCCCCGACTGGAGCATTATCATTGTACGCAGCAACTTCAAACGAAACCAGCAGGAAAACCTGAAAGACCTTGCCCGCTTCTTCAAGGAGTACGCCCCGCGCTATGGTTACAAATACCTCTGCACCGAGGATGACGACTACAAGTATTATCAGACTCTCGGCTTGAAACTTATCCATAGAGGATTTTTTAGACAATATAATTATGGGTTGCCGTTGAAGGAGTTGGAGGTGTAAAAATATAATAAGACTTCATAGTAACTCCTAACAAGTGCGTTTATTTATTGTTAGTTAGGTTATGGTTAATTAGATACGGTAGACTTTCACTACCGTATCTATATTTTGAACTTACAATGGATTTGTTAAGTGTAAAAATTTATACCAATTTGCACATAATAATTTAATCTAATGATTCTGGTTCATCTTCAGTAGACTCTGTTGTACTTGAATCAAAAGTTAAAAATATCTCAAGAAAAGCCGTCTCTCTATAAAAGTAATTAGGATTATCTATCAACTTATCTTCCATAAAATGGAACCCCCAATTAGCATACTCTTCCATAGTCTGCATTAAAGCATCAACTGCTTTACGAGGCGTTACTAAACCTTTATCAAGTGCAATGAAATCAAAGTCAGTTTTAGCTACTAATGCTATAAAAATAAATTCTTTCAATTTGGGATAGGCTTTTCTGCCTTTGACCGAATCAATATTACCCCAATATTGAATGGGCTGTCCTAACGATTTGATTTTTGTACTATCATCTATGAGTTTCCGTCTTTGACCATAATATAGACCAATAAAAAACGCGATAATAAAAACCTCGTACCCAGCTCCAAACAGTTTTCCTTTGGCCTCACCTAGTTTAGTTACGCCCTTTCCATAATCACTGAAGTTCTTGATGATAGAATCTTCAAAACGTTTTTCCCAATTGGGATTACGTTTTGCCCATAAATCATATAATTTTTCTGCCATGATCTATTTAATTCTTTCGGTTATTGTTCTAATAGTTGATAAATCTTCTTCATCATATCCAGGGGATTTCTGTATACGATAAACAGAACAAGAAAGCTGATTTATTTTATCAAAATCAAGTTCTCGCTTTTCAGTTTCTTTATTATATCTCAATAAATCTTTTGTAAAGATAATACATTGTTTATCAATATTATCAATGATATTATAGAATATATCCTCTTTGAAATCTCCAAACGATGAAGTCGGAGCATCAAAAATTAAAGGATAATCTTCATCTCTCTTAAGCGTAGTTATTTTTGAAATTGCAAAAAGAACTGACATATACATTGTGGTCTTTTGTGCCCCACCAGGATTAGCAATTAATGTATCATTAGAACTATATAGATTAATTCGTGCCGAACCATCTGCAGTTCTTTTTATTTTAATAACACCACGAAAATCATCAGCGTTGAGCTTCTTAAGATATATGTTAGCTTGCTCCTCAAGAGTTTGAATAAATTCTGCTACATTTCTATCTTTTGCAGCCTCGAATGCTTTCATAATTCGTTCAAGAGCAATATGAACCTTCTGATAAACTCTTACAATTCCATTTGATGGAACTATCTGATTTTGTTGTTCTTTTAATTCCTGTTTTTGGGCTTCTAATTCTTCCAATTCATGTTTCAATTCTTGGAGATCCAATGATGCACGTTTACTACTATCAGAAAGACCTTTGAAATCCTTGAAGTTCTTGATTAACATCTCCTCCGTAAGATCTGGAGTTTGAATAAGAAGTTGCATTTTTGCATCTTCATCCTCTATCAAGTCTTTGTTTACTCGTTCCAAATCTTGTTTCCTGCTTTGTACAAAAGCCAACCTATCAGCAATAATAGTTGCCAACATTATTAATTCCTGTTCCGTATCCCCACTCAATTGAATACTACGTGTATGAAGTTCATTTATATAAGTATTCTCAAAAAGAGGTTTAACTGGATCTTGTTGTTGTGAAACCTCTGATTTTTTGCGAATATGATCAAGATACTCATTAAGTTTATTAACCATAAAGTTATAAGCGTCGCTTCCTTTTTTTGCAGGTCGTCCGCAAACTTTACAGATCTCATCATCAATCATCTCTTGCATAGTTTCCTTATCAGGTAGATTCCATGGAAGAGGCGTAGCATCATTGGCTAATTTCTGAATTTCTTGTATAGCTTCTTGTTTACCTTTTTCAATAGCAATTCTTTCATCCTCAGCCTTTTGCAATTTTCTCTTCTCTCGACTAAGGGCTGCAACTTTTTTTTGGTACTCACTTAAAATTGGAGGAAATGCTCTAAGAATCCACATATCATCCAACAACATAGCGTTATAATCTAAATTGATATAACCCATCAGTTTACGCTGTTCTATTCTTTTTTGCTCAATCCGAGCATTAATATTCTGTAAATTTTCACATGCATCCTGATTCTCTTCCAATACTCTTAATCTTGTTTCATAATCTGACACAGCCTTTTCTTTGATACTAATATCATGGCGCACATCAGAAATTGCAGATTGTACTTTACTCAATTCAGATTCAAGTCGCTTGATAACTGCTTCTTGTTTTTTATCTTTTTTCAATTCTTTGGTGACTAAATTGTCAGACTGCTGCTCAAAATATGAAGTTAGCTCGACAAGATTATCGAATTGTTTGATTCCTGAAAATGTGTCTACCAAAGTTTTGAGAGCAGTATTATTATCAAAAACATTTAACTCTCGTTCCCCTTTGAATAAGCAATAACGGCGTACTACAGTATCAAAACAGGATTCTAACAATATCTTTCCGTCTCGTCTGTATCTTTCTGAGCCAACAATTTCATATCCGACAAAAGAAAAATCTCTTGTTCTAATATCTCCATTAACATCTTTTTCGAAAATGAATTTTTTACAAATCTCCTTTTCTCCACGATGCTCAAAACTCATAGTTACAGATACTTCATCGCTATCTTCAATTTCCATTTCGGCTTTGCGCATTTCGGATATATTGCTTTCGCTTTTATTATCCCTACTTGTATCAAATAGCCATTCCAAAGCCTCAAAGAATGTTGTTTTGCCATCACCATTATCGCCAATGACAAGGGTCAAGCCATCCGACAACTCAAAATAGTTTTCACCGTAATAGCTGCGGAAATTCTTTATAATAATCTTATTTAGTTTCATATATTAGTAGTCAGATAATTAGACACCTGTGTATATATTTCCTTAGGAGTATATTGATTCTCATTACCATCAATAATCATAGCAACGGCACGTATTATGATATTTTCAGAATCAAGGGCATCAGCAACTGTTTCATCTCCAGTTGGAGTATACCCACCCAATTCGGCCAGTTTAGGATCGGCCAATACTGCTTGCAGTATTCTGTCGCCATTTGTGTAATGAATAGCCATAGTAGTATCAATTAAATAGTGATATTTTATATTGATTTAATATCTCATCCAAAGTATTTAATGTGTCATTACAATTCTCGGAAAGAAGTGCAAAATCTCTGACTCGTTTTATCTCGATTGAGACCAAGCTCTTTTCCAATTCATAGCATTCTGAATCGAAATTCGTTTCTGGAATTACTACAAGATCATGAATAATAGCATATCGTTTGTCTTTATGCGTTCTCAGTACACGCCCTCGACGCTGAATAAATTGCCTAGGATTTCCTGTGCTAGCGCAAAAGATCGCTAATTCGCTACGTGGTACATCAACACCTTCATCCAAACATTTCATAGAAGTTAAAACATCAATATTTCCATTCGCAAAATCAGACAACATTGAATCTCGGTCAGAGGATTCCGATGTAAATTGACGCACAACTATATGTGGATCAAGGTCTCTTACTATACGAGTATATTCATCAATAAGATGAAGCGTATCTTCATCATCCTTAATTCTTTCTTCCGTATCGAAAATATCTGCGGTTTGATCATCTAATCGGTTTCCCTCTGGAACGTATACTAATGTATATTTTAAAGAACCTGTTTTGTTTAGATGTTCTTTTAATATAGCTTCAAATTCTTTTTTCTTATTTTCTGCTTTATGTATAATCTGCTTTCGTTTAAGCAAAAGTCGTTTTAGGATTTCTCGACTATCGTTATCGGTCCTATTAATGATTTTTGCAATTTTCTTTGATAACTCAATGTACTGGCTCATTTCATCTTGAGTCAATTCCACTAGATGAGGATAATAATAATATTTACACAATGCTTTGTTTTTAATGGCCTTTGCCATTGAGTACTCAAAAGTATATTCTTTATTGCATCCAAAGAATGACATTAGTCGCAAATTCCCTTCTTCATCAAACTGTCGATCAGGAGTAGCAGACAGTCCTATCCGTCGCAAATATTTAATATCGTTCAATCGTTTAGCGACAAGCCCACCTCCCATGTTGTGAGCCTCGTCAGCAATAAGCAACAATTTAGTCTTTGGAAATTGATTTAATTCCAAAAAATTAGCTGGTCGAATAAAAGATGCATATGTAGAAATAATTACATACGATAATTTGTTGTTTGGGGTTGACAATTCCAACATTCGTATGTTTGCCAGCGAGGTCTGCCACCCTCCGTATTTGGAACAGACCTTGATTACATTGCCAAAATTAAATTTTTCACATTCTTTTTCCCACTGTTCAACAAGTGTAATAGTTGGGACTAATATAAGTGCTTTATAATAACCAAGTTTCTTATAAATTTCAAGTAGGCAGTTTAAGGATGTAATAGTTTTGCCTGTACCTGTTGCCATAGCAAACAATCCTTTCTGCTTGTTATCTTTCCAGTTCTCAAAAGCCTGTATTTGATAGTCTCTTGGTCCAGATAGATATGGGAACTGTGGTTCGTGTTTTTTCAAAACATCTACTTTGTATTCTCCCTCCTTGAGTTTATCAATAATTACCTCCAATCGCTCTTGGGCATTATCCAATGCTTTGACAATGCGTTTAGAGACATTTTGTGAATACTGATTCCTTAAAATATTGTATTCGGATTCAAGCAGTTCGGATATAGATTTATCTGGATAATTTTCTGTAATATAAGTCTTAATCTTGTCTGCCGATAAATAAACTACAGTGTCATCTCTCTCTTGAAAGACGTTCTCAAAATCATCTTTTATATATTTGATCTTAGCAACTTCTACATCACCATCCCAATCACATGAAACAGTTAGACTCTCTATATTGTCTACCAATGCAGTCCGAGAAAAATTACACGAACCGTCAAACCCAACATCATTAATACCATCAGAAAATATACCTGACTTGGTATGCGATATGCCAATACCATTCTTAGGTACTATAATTTTAATATCAAGGCGATTATGTCGTATAAGCCATGCCAAACAGTTGAAGAAATGATTATCTCTTTCTGACAATGTTTCTTTAATCTTTTGAATGTCTGACACATCAAAATAAGGTATTTCAACATCACCAGTCCCATCCGCAATAGCTTTCTTATCTTCTTCAGTTAAAATGTTATTAACTATAAGCCTCATCCTTCCTCCATTATAAAGGAATACTGCAAATCCACTAGCGAGCACGCTTATCGCAGATGAAGAAAAGAACCCAAGCATAAGATCAAAATACGTCGTATTGCACAAACAATCGGAGAAGAAACCTATTGGTTCCCACTCTGTACGCGATTTGTATCGCCGATGTTCAGGCCATATGATATCTGATTTGAGCATATATTAAAGTGAATATTTATGTATTATCCGTTTAAGATTATTGATAACATAATCAATGGTTAAGGGCCTTTGTTTTTTTGAATGATTCAACATATATTTTAGTAAACTATAGACATCTTCTCGTTTATCAAAAAAATCGGATCTACTAATACCACCAATAGGTACATTCCCTTGGAGAATATACCAAAATATTTTACCCAATTGAAAAATATCTGATTGATGGTCTATTTTACAATCAAACTTATACAGGCTATCATCATAACTAAGATATTTATTCATTGCTTCAGGGGAAAGCCAACCTTTTGGTCCAATAAATTCATTTTTCTTATCATATAATTCATCTTCATCTCTGAATGCAACTAGACCAAGATCTCCTATTTTCCAAATATTATCAAACATGAGAATATTATCTGGCTTTAAGTCACGATGATAGCACCCTAAATCATTTAAACCTTTAAGACCTTCTGCTATTTGCAAGCATAAATGGATTCTCTCTGCATATGAAATTTGATTATTTTCTAAGTATTTCTTCAGATCACATGTAGCATAATCCATAATATAGAAAGGGAAATAATATTCAATACTTTTACCATATCGATTTTTCCCTATACAACTTAATTGTCCAGAGTAATAAATCGTAATTACATTTGCGACATGACACTGTTTACATTTATTCAAAGCTTCTATTTCTCTATAAAAACGCATATTGCTATCTGAGTGGGCATTTTTGTAGTCTTTCTTGTTAGATATTTTAATAACCCTATCAGGAAATGAGTTCTCATAATCAATGAAATTTTGAGCTTGATATAAAGCAAATACATATGAATTAGCTCCTTTACTCTTTTTGAATCTAGGATCAATATAATATGCGAAATAATCAATGCCGTCAATAGTCAAAATATTTTTAGGGATATTCTCATAAATACTAATATTATTATCATATTTGAATGACGTCTTAACCATATTCATATTTAAGCATTAGTTTCTACAAGCAAATATCTATCACATTTTTTTAGGAATAATTTTTTATTTAATTCATTATTGGCAAATTCAATTAGCTGCAATTGTACCTCAGTTGGCTTATTTGATGTATTCGCTAATAAAGATTCAAAAAATAATAATCTTCTTTCTCTAGCTCGTTTTGAATTGGATTGACTAACACAATTAATAGCGTATTCTTTGAACAATTCATATTCATCATTAGAAGGTGTAATTAAATCATTGTCACTAATGAATACTAAAATCTTAAATTGTTTCATTTGAATTTCAATCACATCTTCTATATGAGCATCTATGAAACAAAAAAGTGTATAAAAGTCATTACGTTGTTTATATCTAGTTTGATTAATAGGTTTTATAGTTTGAATTTCTTTTATGCGATCTATTATTCTGCAAAAACGGGAGTATTGGGCATTTGCTATCTCATCTTCTATTTTCGTTTCAAATAAATCTTCTACTGCATTTCGTTTATCTGTAATACCTTTAAATTGATATGCGGCTAATTCTTCTATTAGACTTCTATCATTCATTCTTAATGCCGTTTTATCTGTGAATATATCAAGTTCTATTAGAGATTGATATTCTGACATTCTATTGACTAGTTTCATAAAATCAGTGTCATGATAATAAGCATGATTTACTTCTGAAGGATTTAATTGAACACCTCTCTTATTAACTAAATAGAAGAATTCTTCTTTAGATTCTATTCCATCTTTAAAGTCTTCCAAAAGCACTATATTCAACTTATAATCTATGAAGGGATTTGCTACATATTCTCTATAGTACTTTTTATGTAAATCTGCAAATTCATTATTTAGAAACTTATGAATTGTAATTGCGCGTTGCTGTCCATCTACCATCTCATATGTATTATCCTTGTTCTTCAAAATAAAAAAATTAGGAAGAGGATAGCCTTTATAAAGAGACTCTATTAATAGCTTTTGGTCTTTTGGAGACCAGATAAAATTACGTTGATATGGAGGTCGGAGATTGATACGATTGCTATCTATCAATTCCATTAATTGTCCAATAGTCCATTCTACATTAGAATACTTCATTTCTTTATAATTTAAATAAAACAATTAGCACAAGGTATTTCATTGTCATCATCAAACATATCTACCAAAAGACCACTTGAGTTCTTAGCTTTCAAATTAGCCTGTTTCTTGATGTGATCTAGCTTGATCTGGCGAACACGTTCTGGACGACTTAATTCTTCAAGCGTCTCGCCTTGAATCCAGGTATAGCCATCCTTTTCATATTCCATCGCTTTTTTATAAAGATCCGGATGCTGTTCCAAAAGCCATATCCATTCTATACGTTGCTGAAAAAAGCAGAAATAACATCCAGAGCGACTTCTATTGTATGTGCCTTTTTGACCATCTACTTCATATTCTATTGGTTTATAGTATGCAGGAATACCTACGCCACTTTCTTCTAAGATTCTGAAAATATCATTTTTCACTAAAACATCTTCATTATCTATTAAAGGAAAATCCTCTAACTTTCCTACAGGATAGTCTGTTGTCTTGAGATATTCAAAGACGACCCTATTAAAAGTTTTTACGCTCAAATCCAAGATTGCGTTAAATTTGCGACTAAATAAAAATTTTTTTGAAGTAGGAATCTCAATAATCTGTAACGCTCCGTTCAATATTTCATTAGGAGCATATTGCCTGTATAGAGATGAAATTATGCTTATATTACTATTTTGCATAACATTATGAATTACATCTATACTCCAAATATTTTTTCGGAAAGGAAATATAGCTTGAATATTAGGTTTGGTTGAGACATATCCTTCCCTGTCTTCATCACCACGAATCCCAACATATGAAATTGTAGGGTCATCCCCCACAAAGTGCTCAAACTCGGCTAACTTCATCTTTTGAGTACACCATCGAGCTTGAGGCGACGGCAAATATCCCCCGCTAATTTTAAGAAAATGATCAAATGGCGTTGGCTCAGGACTATCTTCAGCTGCAACCAATATATCAATATGCCCCAAATATGATTTCAGATTCTCAATAAATTTTTGAGTTTCTGCTAATTCACATTTTGTATCAGTATTATAATACTCTATAGGAAGCTGAGGATACAATTGCTTCAAATAAATTGCCAGTGCAGCACTATCTTTGCCGCCTGATATACCCAAGACATGTCTTACCTTACTCATCTCCTAATTTCTTTTTAAGAATCATTAATAAAGCATATGCATCAACTTCACTGTCTCCAGATAATAGATTATCTATTTGTCTTTCTACTTTTTGCGCGATATCAATCTTATCCTTATTGAGGCGTACAACCTGAGGAGATATTGCTCCATTATTTGAGATCATCTCAATCCGAATAAAATTGTCTTCATTTGTAAGATTCTTGCGGCTAATATCTATATACTTATCCAATTCTTTGAATAAATGGATTAAATTATCTATCAGATACGCCTCTTCTTCATCAATCAGATTATCAAGCTGCTTATCTAATATAATATATGATAGCGATTGATACCAAGAGATCTTATCAGTAGCAGGAGATAATATCCTGTTAAGTATAGTCTTTTGTTTATCAGTGAGCAAATATGTTTTAAGACAGGAATATCGTTCTTCCAGTTCTTTTTTATATTGAATAAAGTCTGTAGATTTTAAACACAATGAATCAACAAGTGCATTTTCAATACGACTAATCAGATTAACATAACAACTCCGAAGCTCCCGAATAGCATTTTGTAATAGTTCTACATAACTCTTCAGAACTTCATCATTGCTAGTGAGAACACTATCTTTAAAACCCAAAGCAAGAGGCAAATCCTCAAAAAAAGTCTTCTCAGGGTCTCTAGCTGCAGATAATACATTACGAAATTGCAATGTGGTTTTCTTGAGCCGCTTTGTTTGTTTTGCGTATTTGTTGAGTTTTTTATAGAAGACCAAAAAAGGTCTAATGGTTTCTATAAGACTTGTAGTAGTAAATTCACCGTCTTGACTAAGACTTAATGCCTCACGGTATTTGTTGTACAAATCCAACTTGACACCTTCCACATTAAATGCTTTAATTTGGAATCCACCCGGTGATTTCTGCATAATATCCAAAACTTCTCTATTGATAGATGGGATGAATACGCCCATATCATTATATAAAGAGTAATCATTCTTCTTAATAATGAGATATGTCGGTATCCATAAATCAATTACACCTTGCTTAAGTTTAAATGGACGTGCTTTAAGTATATTAATAAGTTCTGCCAATTTACGAGGTTTCTCTTTACTACTTTCCATGAATGCCTCACTAATGCTCCATAAATCATTAAACGATTCTTCTTGTGGAGCATCTAACTCATATACACCAAGGAACTGTCTATGTATGCCGGTATTCTTCAATAATGTCAAATAGATAGTTTTTTCCGGTTTAAACATACTGTCTTCAAATCCCAAATTGTATTCGGCAGAGTTCTCTAATAAATGAGATAAATAATTAACACGAGCTAGTGACATTGCACCGCTCGGTTTATGCTTGTTTACCATCTCATTGATAAATATAGGAGTAGAGAAATAAACCTCATCACATATCCGAGATAAAAATTTATTAAAGCTAGCCTTAGAGTTAATAGAGATTTCATTACCTCTATACACCCAAACGACATCTTGACTATATCTAAATAACGCATCTAACACGCTCGCATTAAGCAAACTACGCTCATGATTCATCAATGCTTTTAACTCCCGATGAGCGACTTTATCTGCACTATCAACTATATTCTGAACATAAGCAAGCTTATCTAACATCCAAATATGGTCAATAATTTTATCAGTTTGTTTGAAATAAGCATACAATATAGCCTCTTCAACAGTACTAGTTTCTTGTTTAAACTTTTCTAACGTCAATGATTCATTAAAGACAAGGTTGATATATCCATCAATTTCATTTTGAGGTTGTTTATTGATCGGATAATCTGATATTACATACTCAAAATATCGAGGTGTACCTTTGCGATAATATGTAGCATTAGCAAACTCTACAGGAAGAGAAAAATTCTCAAGAAGTTTATCAACGACGTCTTTAGAGCGAGGTACTATTCCAGAAGCTTTTAGTAATTCACTTTCAATATTGACATCAGTGCCCTCAAATAAAACATATTGTGACTTATATTCTGCATAACGAATTATTTTGTACTGCGCTAACAAATCAATCACACCACCTGGTGATACAATACCTAAAGCATTTTTAGCATATAATGACAAATCGTTTTTAGTACAGCTTATACCTGCATTACCAAACAGATTTACCATTCCAATAGCCTTAACAAGTTTAATTGCATCATCTGCAACTTCTGCGTCAAACAACCCTTCCACTCGCTCCAAAGAAACACGAATCCCTGCCCATGCTGCTGAATCAGCATTTATTTCAGAAAGAAAAGAATGAAAATTATATATGTCATAGTCATATACATCTGCTAGATTATATGTTGTATGCTCACTTTCTTTAAATTGCTGCAAAGAACCTTCGCCAGTCGATTCAAGAAATGAAAACAAAGTGCGTTCATTTTGGCCATACCGTTGAATAGACAATGTTAATGCCTGAGCCGCAAATAAATCCAGTGGATATAATCGTTCTGCAGTATCCTCATACTTAATTGAGGAACTCGCAAACCTTGTATTTTGTGCTAAATCATATATTAATTTAAACCCCTTGTTAAGTATTGGCCTAGAAATACGTTCAATTCGTTTAGCAGCCAAATATAGTAATTGTTCAACTGGCTCATTAAAAACAATTTCCAGAAAACGTCCTTTCACTTTATTCCATTCATGGCGCTGAGATTCATTTAATACGCGAGCGTATGAATTAAAGTTCTGATGAAGAGTTGTAAGTAAGATTACATTGCGCTCCTCACTATTTACAAACTCAGTAAACTTCTGGAATATATATAATTCTCTCTCTGGATTATTCTTTGCAGCATATTCTAATAATTTGCCAAACTCGTCGATAACAATAAAGACAAATTCATCCCTATTTTCTGCCTCAGCAAAAAATCGAGATAGATTTTCAAACAAATTCTCAGAAGCCGAATTTGGAAAAAGATGTTCAATCAACAGATTCTGCAATGATGTATAATCTCCAACAATTTTACAGAATCGGAAACGAGTATATCCATTAAATTGGCCCTTATTTGCTAAAAGGATATGAGAATTATTCACCAAAGAATCCTCTAATGCCAAAAGGAAATTTGATTTACCTGTTCCATAAGAGCCAATAATATTAAAGGAGTGAATCCCAGTATTGAATGAATCAATAATATGACCTACAACGCCAAGAGCATTTGGCGTAACAATATAGCTTTCGGGATTAAAAGTGCTATGTTCAATATTTATTGAGAGGGTATATTTCATATTACTCAGTCAAATAGTAGTTATTGAGTATTGTATCTATGGATACATTTTCTCTAATCTGTAATTCTTTAATACCCGCAACATCTGAAAATACAATTTGATTGGGGTATACAGTACACAGCTGTTTTATAATACCTAACAAATCATTGTTCGTCAAGCAAAACATCAGTGCCAAGTCTTTCATAGACTCAAATGATATGCTTTTGCTATCAGGAAATTGAACAAGCAACGCATATAAAAAGATATTCACTGGGATGCTATTACGAGTATCATAATTGAAGATATATATGCCATCTTCCGTTTCCTGAATAAGGTTTAGCGGAGCCAGCAGCATATTCGACTCTTCAATACTTCCATTACTATGACTACAATAGTTATGGAATAAAACTCCTATATCACGCTTAACTGTGTTCTCATTATAGAGATTCTTATAACTAGTTCCATCAAAGCATAGATGCTTAATGAAGTTTAGAAGCTTTATACTATCAATTAAATTGCGCTGTCTATGATAATCTATAAAGGTACTTTTATAAATAGTTGCGTAATCTTCATTTATAAGATTAAAATGCAACAGCCATAAGCTACCTATATCTTCAAAAAACGGATCATATCCATTTTCATCGTTCATAAGTTTATGAGCTAATGAAGTTAATGTTCCTTCTGGTTCCAATAGCCCAAATGCCCGCATCCAAAACTTAATAGAGTTAACCATATTTTTACCAACTCCAAGATGCACAACCGCATCTTCATTGTTAAATTTACGTCCTGCGAGTACAAAATCATATCCGCGTTTTAGCCAATGTGATTTGCACGCAAATGATTCATGACCCGAAAATACAGGCTTTTTCATATATTGATTATTATTTATCATTTATTAAATCCTTAATATCAACATCTAATACCTTAGCAATATTAACCAATGTATCTAATGTCGGCTGGGTAATGTTAGAGCACCATTTTGATACAGTAGATGGATCCTTGCCTAATTTTTCTGCCAACCATTTTCCTGTTTTTTTCTGCTCAACAAGAACCAGCTTTAATCTATTTACATCTTTCATATAGGCACTAGTAATATTTGACAAATTACAAATATATTGAAAAATATTCAATTTCAGGCATTTCTAAACACAAAATAACTATAAAACGTAACGAAGTGAGCACTTCAAACAATTCATTACATGGGATTTATGCCATACGCAAACTATTGCTATCCATCGTTCAGCTTTAAATCTGAACTGGCAGTAATCAATTCACAAATATTTGTAAGCGGTGGTATGCGTGGGACTTCGCTTGTATTGATATACTTCCCATTCACAGACTACTTGAATCGAAAAGTTCCCATGCGGGTATAGTCTTCGATGCCTACAAGATATAAAAAGGTGAAAGATGGCAGACAAGAAGGTTCTCCTCTTGTGCTGAATCTGTTCCCGACGATTTATCAATGTACGCTCCCATCTATATAGAAGGGAATCTGTAAAACATCCGAAAATATCCTTGCCTGGAGACGTGTATTGTTGACTGAGTTTCTTCATAACTATTTCTTTTTGGAAGCCCTTTCACGTTTTTTAAGGCCCAAATCCTGCAAGGCCTTCCCCATTGTATCTTCTTTTGCAAGCAGAAGAATATCATCATCCAACTGAAGCGCATAAAGTACCCTGAGATAAATGCCTATCGCCACAGTCGGTATGCCTTTCTCGATGCGTGAAACCGTAAGGGGTGAACAAGTAGCACGTTCGGCAACTTAAGCAATACTGAGATTTCTGCGTAATCTAGCCAGCCTAATCTGTTCTCCTACTATCTGCATCTTCTGCTCCAGCTTTCTTGGCAACTTGGTACCCATTGTACTTTTTGTCATAGCTCAACATATCATATAATATACAAATATAGCAGTTTTACTTTATTTTATGATGTATTAAAGAGATAAATTCTTGAATTTATTTCCGTTGAAATCTGCTTTGCCCACATTATTGGGCGTTGAGATATTAAATGCTATTATATTATTCATAGAGTTCGTATTTCATCTATAACAAACAATATATTGTTTCTTGCTGGAAAGCGAAACTCATTATGATTATACAACTTTTATCATGATAAAACTCTGAAGACAACACCAATCATCAAGATACTACAATAAATGTACATACATTTTTTGTTGCAACATTTTTTGTAGTTACATTTTATGTATTATATTTGTGGTGAAAATCAAAAATAGAGTGTTATGGAAACTCCGTTTATATTTGGAAAGATTGCTACCGAGAAGAATTTTACTGACCGTGAGAAAGAAACAGCCGACCTGGTTCAGAACTTTATGTCGCTAATCAACACGATTATTATCTCTCCTCGCCGTTGGGGTAAAAGTTCGCTTGTAAATAAGGCTGCAAAATTAGCGATGGCGCAGGACAGCAACCTCCGAATCTGTCATATCGACCTTTTCAATGTACGTAGCGAGGAGCATTTCTATTCACTGCTCGCCCAAAAGGTCATTGCTGCCACTTCCACAAAATGGGAGGAGGCAATCGAGAGTGCGAAGAGTTTCTTTTCGCATCTTGTTCCCAAGATTTCAATCGGTACAGACCCCACCAATGAGGTCTCAATCGACTTTGATTGGGAGGAGGTAAAGCGCAATCCCGATGAAGTGCTCGATCTTGCCGAAAAGATAGCCAAGAAGAAAGGCCTGAAAATCGTAATTTGCGTAGATGAGTTCCAAAATATCGCAGAATTTACAGACCCAGATTATTTCCAGAAAAAATTGCGTTCACATTGGCAGCTGCACCAGAGTGTGGCCTATTGTCTCTATGGCAGCAAGCGCCACATGATGATGGAAGTATTTACCGATTCATCCAAACCATTCTACAAGTTCGGCAACCTGATGTTTCTCAATAAGATTGACACACCTTACCTTGTGGAATTTTTCAAGAGTCGTTTCGCTGATACTGGCAAGGAAATCAACGATGAAGCAAGCCATTTGATTGCGAAGCTTGTAGACAACCATCCATACTACGCACAGCAGTTGGCACAGCTTTCATGGCTCAGAACAAAGGATGTATGTACCGTTGAGATTGTACGTGAGGCACACACAGCATTGGTGGAGCAGTTAAGTCTGTTGTTTGTAACAATCACCGAAACATTGACCACACAGCAACTAAACTATCTTAAAGCTCTTATTGCTGGCGAAAAGGCCATTAGTTCGACCGAAGTGATGCATCGCTATCAAATTTCTTCAACGACCTCAATATCCCGCTCAAAGGCTGCCCTTATCAAGAATGATATATTGGATAATAAGGCCGGTGAAATCTCGTTCCAAGACCCGATTTATGCCTATTGGTTGAAGACTGAGTACTTTGCAAAATGACGAGATTATGAATAAGTATAACCTTACTTGGATTGCCTTCGCCAATAAGAAAAGGTGCAGGCTTACTAAAGCTATAAATACTTTAGTAGTTATTTCTTGGAGAAAGCTTAATGTTGTATTATTCTATTCTTACCATCCCGGCCAACTGCACGAAATAATCATTTGACCAAATATCAAGTTCTTTTGGATTGCGCACGAAAGGCAATACATCTTCTTTCACTTGTTTTATATCAGCTGAAGAGAGACGCTCAATGAGTTTCTCCTTGAATAACTCTGGAGTGATATTCTCATTGTTGAACTGCTTGCACCGTTCTGCCAAATGAGCAAAATCAAATGGGATATTATGGCGTACATACCATTCAAAGTCGTACCAATCACGACCTTTTACTCTGTTCTTCCACGCACGATATACTAAGGCGTGCATCTTGCCTGCAAACAAGTCGGGAAGTGTAAAACAACGGGTCATAAATGAATATGGCTGAAGCAATAGCTTCTGTTCCGTCTTGAAGTTCAACGGTGGGCAAGTATCTACTTCTATCTTTATCTTTATAGATTTCTCTGTTTGGAAAGTCACATCATACACATCGGTATTATCTTTAAGAAATGCCGATTCGACCTTTCCGAAATTCCTCTTGTCTTTTTTCTTTATTTCAACCTCACGGCCTACCATTGTAAAAGCATCAACGATAGCAGGAAAGTATTTCGTAAAATCGAACTTATCATCTTGCGTAAGCAATGAAAAATCCATATCCTCACTGAAACGCTGTAAGCCATGAAAGATTCTCAAGCAAGTTCCACCATAGAAAGCCGCCGACTCAAAAAAGCCTCCGGCATACAAGCCAGCAAGTATCACTTGTTGGTTCACTTCAAATATAGCGTTTCTCTTCTGTTGCTCTGTTGTTAAATCATAACGGGAAAGCATATTGTCGAATATTTCATTTTTCATCGTCTTAAGAATTTTAAAAGTGTCGAAATTGAATCGGCCTTTTTGCCAACTTTTATGTAGTCTTCGAATATGGTTTTATCCATCTTATTGAACTCATCCATATCCATACGAATATCCTGTGCAAGATATGTTTCCACATCTTTCATATAGCGAAGATTGACCTGCGAGGAATTGGCAATCAAATCACACAAAGCCTTTTCCGGTGATGCAATAAGAAAAGCATAATTATCCTTATACATACTCCTTACTCCTATTGGAAATGCCATTTTTGAGATATGTTTGTAGTCATAACAGCCGACCGGAGTTTGAAAGCTACGCGAATGCTTTACCGTCATTGATTGATGAACATATACAGCCTCGGGGATAAGTCCATAATATCGTAGTGCAGTAGACATTGAAATATACGAAGGTGTATAGAGATGGTTGGCTATCAACTCACTCGATAGGGTCTTTCCTGAATGTTTGGGGTTAGCCACATAAAGTCCCCGCTTCAGTCTGATGATAAATCCTTGCTTCTCAAGCCAGGTCACTTTTTTATTCGCAGACTTAAGTTCCGGGTATAACGATTCGATGATTGAAGTCGTTACAGGAATAGTTCCTATTTCAGTTAATTGTCTATCCATACTGCAAATATAGCAATAATTTGAACAGAAAAAGAAATAATACTTCCTTTTCTATTCAGAATATTACTACTTAAACAATCTTAAGAAATAGCAACCGCTGCCACATAAGGCTGTTGTTTGTGACAATCACCGAAACACTGACCACACAGCAATTGAACTGTCTCAAAGCTCTTATTGCCTGCGAAAAGGCCATCAATTCGACTGAAGTGATGCATCGCTATCAAATCTCTTCAACGACCTCAATATCCCGCTCAAAGGCTGCCCTTATCAAGAATGATATATTGGATAATAAGGCTGCTGAAATCTCGTTCCAGGACCCCGATTTATGCCTATTGGTTGAAGACGGAGTACTTCGCAAAATAATCATAATGTGGCTCTCGGTTTCAGGGCTATTTTTGTACCTTTTCTCATCAAAAATCGGCATTTTTCACAAGTTTTTGTACCGCACATTTTGATATTCAAGAAATTACACTTACTTTTACTTTCCAAAATGGAGGTACATGCCGAGAATGGTGCTAAAAATCACTAACTTACACATTCTCAGATATTTGCCAACCTGCTGGTTGTACCTTTTAGAGCGCTATACTATTGATAATCAACGATGTACACATACTGCATCGGCAAGTGATAGCTTAGAAACAGTCGTAACCAACTACAATCATTTAGAATAAAGTCGCTGTATATCAGCGACTTCTATATTTTAGTACTTCCCAGTCCGTATTTGGGAATAACGGTTTTTATCTATATTTTTCTATCATATTTCTACCGCGACGGAAGTTCACGGTTAGTCCGAATGTCACAGTGACGCATTAGTTGACGTGTGTTGACAGTGGTTTACATGTGTTGACAAAAATCGGGAGAAATAAGGCGAAATTACCGCCAATGTAAACAAGGAAAATATGGAAGTAAGAAAGATTTGCCAATGGTGTGGAAAACCATTTATAGCTCAAAAGACAACGACTTGTTATTGTAGCCACCAATGTTCCAATCTTGGCTACAAGGAACGCATTCGGGAACGTAAGCGGCAGTTGAAACGGTCGCAAGAAATATTGCAATCTCGACAAGCCGCCGAGGGGCAGGATTTCTTCTCTTTTGCCCAAGCTGCAAAGTTGATGGGCGTAACTCGGCAATACATATATAAATTGGTAAAGGAATCGAAACTTCGGGCTTCGCGCATCAGCGGCAAGAAGTCGCTCATCCGCCGTGCGGACATTGAACTGATGATGAAAACCAAACCTTACGAGCGTGTCTTGCCCAAAGAGGACTTCGACATCTCTGAGTATTACACAGCCGAAGAGATTGCGGAAAAATATAAGGTCA
>ERZ779664.122-NODE-122-length-40889-cov-21.571289_pt1 | contig 40889 bp, 68 predicted proteins | sample MGYA00511478_ERZ779664 | MGnify/ENA primary metagenome ERZ779664 (study PRJEB29588, sample SAMEA2160437) | human gut metagenome | biome: human gut; feature: human-associated habitat; material: faeces | place: Denmark | collected 2008/2010 ...
GAGACCCACGCATTGCCGGAGACCTGCGCATCGCCGGAGACCCACGCATTGCCGGAGACCCACGCATTGCCATTGTTGGAGAGGTTTTCTTCTTTTTCAACAAAACCTCCCAGTTCGCCAGCGCTTACGTCGCCAAAAGCGACGAGAGCCTTAATACGGAACAGCTTCTTCCCGAAAACGTTCGTTACAAATTCGGCGGTCAGTTCAAATTTCTTCATGGCTGGATGCCTCCTTTTGATACAGTCCGCACAGCAGATTCAGCGCCAGCAGGGCGGCGATGGTGGTGGGGATGTTGAGAGAACCGAGCGCAGCCAGGAGCAGCACCAAATCTGCGGTGATTGCCAGCTTGACGGCGGCGCGGGTAAGTGATAGAATACAGTTAGAGCTTTTTGCTATGCTCTGTTTTTTTGCCGTTCCGGTGGTGGTGCACCGGGGCGGCGTTTTTGTTTTTGTCATGTGATCAGGCTCCTTTTAAAAAGTTAATCAATGCAGTACGAAGTTTTTCAAACTCTGTAATGTTGTCCTGCGAGGCGGTAGGCGTGACGGTAGATTTTGGCACGTCCGCCACCGGGTAATACGTTGCAAATTCGTCAAGCGTGATGCCCAGTGCGGCGCATGCTTTGCCAACCTCCGGCCAGCGCCAATCATTAGCGCCGTTGATGCGGTTTGACATCTGCGTTTTAGACAAGCCGCAGACATCTGCAAGGCGCTGTTTGTTGTAGCCCTTGTTTTTGATAAGAGCTGTAAAAGCAAGGTTTGTCATGCTCATCATCTCCTTGTAACACATATCAAGAAGTTTTATACTGTGCGAAAGGGGGAAAATAGTATGGATTTAAAAATTCCAGATTTTACAAAAGACATTGACTTTGAAAGCACTCCGCTGAAAAATATTGAAAAAGCATCAACGGAAACTGCCGTACAAGCCAAACACCTTGCAGAGTTAGCGGAGCGCCGTGCTCAAAAAGCTGAGCAGGACGCAAAGGATGCCGATGCCAGTGCAAAGCGTGCAAACGCTATTGCCATTGTATCGGTAATAATCGCTGCAATTTCTCTTTTCGGCGAAGCGCTCGGCCTTTTCCCGCTCTCCTTTTAACCAGTGTTCAAAGTAGAACGTAAAAACCAGATTGCATATCGCACCGCCCAGCACGGCGCCCTTGATAGCAATTGTGACAAATTGTTTAGGTGTCATTTGGTTGCTCCTTTTTATAAAGCATTCAAGCACAGCAGTCGGAACATCTCACGGCCTTTAGGCGTGATAAGTGTCTGTGTGCCGCTCCACTTGGTTTTCTCGTTAAAGCACTCTTTAACCTCAAACAATCCGTTGTTTTTATCGGCGTATGGCATCAGCTTTGCTTTTTTATCTCTGTAGATGTATTTCTTTTCCATCAAAAAAGAGATAAACTTTTTCTCTTCAACTCCAAGTTGTTTCGCTGTCTCGCGGAAACTGGTAAGCAGGTTGCGGTCTACCAGCTCGTCAAAGTATTCAGCTTTCGGCTGCATGATAGCATTCTGAACCTTCAGCTCCGAAATCCTCGCCTCACGTTCCGCAAGCGTTTTGTTGGCAACCAGCAGGGCTTTAGCCATCAATTCGGATGGGGTAAGCTGTTCCTGCCCGGCGATGTAACCACCGTTTTTGCGGATACTGGGCAAGACTTCACTGGTGACCCACTTGCGGAAGGGTTTGGCCTCCGGCTTGTCGCTGCGCAGGATGACGTTGTACAGGCCGCTCTCGTTGACAGCCGTCATTTCCTGTGCACCACCAAGGGTGTCCACTCTGACCGGCGCCCTTTCGTCATCGTCCAGCCGTTCGGCAGCATCCCGGTATTTGGAGATGCCCAGCACCTTGCACACGTCCTTCAGGACGAACCACGGTTCACCGTTCATCTCAACCGTGCGTACATCGTTGTTTTCGTATTTAAAAATCTGAATGTTGTTCATTCGCTCACTCCTTTCTTTCTGCAATTAGTTCACTTACAGCCGCTTCCATCTTTCTAGCTATCGGCTAGTAAATAATCAACAGGCACGCCGAAATAGTCAGCCACTTTCTTTAGCGTCGTGATGCTGGGGCCGTAAGGCGATTTTTCCCACTTGCCAAGTGCGCCGTTTGAGATTCCGGCGCGTTCCTCAAGGATTGTGCGAGAAATATTGTTTTTTCGGCACAGCGCATCAATTTTCGAAATATTCACCTAGCAAAAGCTCCTTTCTAGTTGACTATTGCTAGAAAATATGCTACTATGAACTTGCGAGATTTATAACAGCATATTTTTAGCTAGTCCGCTGGATTTTAGGGGGCTTGGTTCTTTGTTGCCCTCTATGCTGTCTATTATACTAGCATTTATGCTAGATGTAAATAGTTTTCTAGCATTTTCTAGCGAATTAGCAATATGCACAAAGAAATGGTGTGGTTTGTGTGCGATACGTGGAAAAAGCCAAGAAAATAGCAAAGAAAAAAGGAATTGCCTTCACGCATATTAGTACAGAGCTTGGGAAAAGTCGTGGCTATTTGTCTGAAATGCTAGCAAACGGGCGCGATTTGCCAGAGCATATGCTAGCCGATGTTGCTAGTTTGCTAGGAGTTACCGTTGCCGACCTGACCGGGGATTCCGAAAACAAAAAAAAGCCCCCCGCACAAAGCGATGGGCTAAAACTCGATTCCTATGAAGACATCGATCAGTGGCTTGACACTTTAGATGGCAAAGGTCTTGATATGGTAATTGCGATGGCAGCAGCAAAGAAGGTGAAAGTCAATGAAGATAAATCCTGATTGCGTCCGAGATGTTATGCTCGGTCTTGAGGAACAGCTCGGTTTGTTCCTGAATGATAAATGCAGTATGGAGTTTGAATGTTCCAGCCCTGATAAGCTGAAAAAATCCTCTTTTATAAAGGGTAAAGGGTATTCACGGGAAGATTTGTTTTATTCTTGCTTGCAGGCTGCTGAAAATGGCTATATTGTGGCAGAATATCGAATAGACAAAGAACTCAGAACGATAGAGTTTTTTTATATTATGTATATTACGCCAAAAGGCCATGACTTTATTGCGTCAATTTCCAATCAGCAGACGTGGCAGGAAAAAATAAAGCCCACCTTGTCAGCGGTGGGCAATGTATCTCTTACAGTAATTGAAACGATTGCAAAAGGTGCGGTAACTGCGCTTATTGAGCATCATCAATCCGGCTCTTAAAGGCATTGTGCGGGCGGAACGCCGTGTTTCCCTGTGCTGCAATTACACTGGCCGCAATAGCTCTGTCCAGCTCTAACGGAAGATTTTGTGCATCGTAAAAGTTCATGCCGGAGACTTCAATCAGTTTCAGCATTTTTTCGATGACTTCATCCTTTTTCTGCCTGTACTCGCTATCGTCGCACTTGTTGTAGACATCAATTCTATCCCGCATTGCTTGTCTCCTTTATAACCTCATTACAAATTGCAATAGCATCTTTTAGCGGTATTTCTCGCAAAAGCTGCTTTGCCTGCTCTCTTAAACTAAGTATCGTACTTTTTTGCGTGATTGTCAACGGTTCTTTTCTCATTTTGATTCCCCCAAAATTAAATAAGGTTGTGATATCGTGGGCTTTTTTGACTTTTTGAAACCGAAACAAAAAGTAAATGTTTCCATAACAACACATGAGTCGACTAAAGATGAAATTGCAAAGCAGTACGCTGGTTACTGCAAAGCACAAGCAGAAAAGCGGCACGCAGAACAGGAAGATCGTGCAAATGAGTATTTCTTGGAGCTTTCCGCCGATGACATTGCAGACAAAAATGGCCTAAAGCCAACAGAAATTTTAATGCTTTCTTATTTAGAGAAATATTCCATCGGAAAGCCTGTTGCAAAGTTCTGGCATTATGATTATGGTGTTGATGATGTTTGGCCGATTATTAAAAAGCTGGAATCAATGGGATTTGCTGAAAACGGAAAATTGACCGAAAAGGGAAAAAAAGAAATAAAAGATAACGAATATGTTTATTTTTGGCATAGAAAGACTTACGCTCGTGTGGCTTTTAACTTGCCTGAGTTTTGCCGTGCCGTAAATGCTCGAAGAGATATTCCGTATCGGGATTTAATATGGGAGAAATACAATAAACTATACATGGGAGCAATTTCGTCTCCCAAAAAATGTCGTGATTTACGATATTCTATGTATGAGTTTTTGGTAGACGAAAAAAAGTTTGAAACGGCTTTTTCTATGCTACTTGAAATACCTTTTTATGATATGAACTGCCAATATCCTTTTATAGCTCCTAGTATTATGCAGGAACTAAAGAAAGCCCAAAAAAAAGCTGGCTTTACTGAAGATCAAATTTTTGATATGGCAAAAGAAAGATACGGCAGGATGCTTGTTGAAAACCCAACTGTTCCTGCGATAGATGTCGCAGGTATTGTAACATCTTACATTTTTGGAAAAGATGGTCTAGCTCAAAGAGTTTTGAAATCTTACAACATTGATTGCACCCGGCTGTTTTCTGGCAACCATTGATTGTATTTTACACAACTCACAGTTGTATTTCAACAGTTTCACAAAAGTACTCATTTGTCAAGTCTTTATAATCCGCTTTTTCGGTCTTCTGCGCCCGTGTCTTGGTGGAACATCCAAATCAGGCAGTTTCTTCATGGTCTGCTTCCCTCCTTGCACGGTCTTGCAGCACAGCACGGTACATAGCTTCAATGGTTGCCGCATTGCGGGTTTGGTAATTCTTTAGACGTTCCACGTTATTCATTGTTGATTCCTCCTGTGTTTTCTGACTACAGTAAGAATCTTAACATGTTTTTTATGCCATATCTTCCATTTATTTCCACGGCATTTTTTGAAGAAATATTTCTTTATATTTTCTTGATTGATACGGTAGAAAAATTTTACCACATTTGAAGTGCAAAACATGTAAAAAATTGAGGGTGACGAAATGGAAAGTAGAGCTGATTTCCGAGAACGTGAAGGACTTATTCTTTCGCAGTGCCGGTTGGAATCCGGGCTTTCGCAAGAATATGTAGCCAGGCAGATGGATGTGAACATCCGCACGGTGCGCAACTGGGAAGAAGGGCTTTCCCCTATCCGAAGCGATGACCTGTTGATGTGGTTCACCGTCTGCAAACAATCCCCATGGCGCTGGCTGCAGCGAATCTGGATGCCGTCTGCATTCAGCGATACCGATACTCCAAACTGGACGGACGAGCAGGTAGACAAGGCACTTTCTGATTATATCGATCAGATGCCGAGCCTGTACAAGCGAAGGCTGCTCTACATCCTTTGTGGGGCGCACGGGAGCGATTGGGCGGGTCAGATAGACTTGTTATGCGCTAACGCTCATACGTCCATGAAAAGCCGTGTACGCGTCTGCCAGGCCGTAATACAGAACTACCGGATAGATACCGTAACTGGGGATGACCCATGCCCGGAAAGCATCAAGCCGGACTTTGACCGCCTGCAAATATGCCTGCAAGCCGGAGAAGCTGCCGTTCTGGCAGGTGACGGCGAATATAACGCAAGGGAAAAATAAAAAATCCCCTGCCGGTGGTGCCACACCAGCAAGGGATAAAGAGCCGTCAACACAAAAAAGTTGACGGCATTATTATAGCACATACAAAAAGGAGCCGCAATATGAAAAGGACAAATACCGCAAAATGGATTGAAAGCGCCGGGCGTTGGCAAATCAACGTGCAGAAGGACGGAGTGCGCAAGACGTTTACCAGCGCCAAGCCGGGCCGCACAGGCCAGAGGGAAGCTAACAAAAAAGCAGATGAATGGCTTGACATAGGCGTAAAGACGGAACGGATTAAGGTTTCTGACGCATGGGAACAGTTGCTACAGCAGAAAAAACTTGTGTCTGATGCAGAATACAAAAATATGGCATCGTTCGGACGCTCCCATTTGCTGCCAGCCATCGGGATCAAGTCAGTAAAAGCCGTTACGGAACAGGATTTCCAAAAAATTATAGATTATGCGTTTCGCCATCCACAGGGGAACAGCAAAGAGCCCTTATCCAAAAAGACATTACAAAACTATGCAAGCTACTGCAAGCAGTTTGCGAATTTTTGCCGAAAATCGAAATGGACAACGCTTGAGCTTGAGGAGCTACAGATTCCGGCAGCGTCTAGAAAAAAAGGAAAGAACGTGCTGACAGTTGAAGCGCTCAACACGCTGCTAAAAGTAGATACGACCATCATGCGCGGAAAATCTGTGCATGATGAATACATAAATTATTATAGGTTTCAGGTGCTAACAGGCATGCGCCCCGGTGAAATGCGGGGGCTGCGATGGGAAGACGTTGACGGGAATCTGTGCAGACTGAAGCAGGCAATCAATGCGCACGGTCAAATCACGCAGGGAAAAAACGAAAACGCATTGCGCACGGTAGTGCTATCCAGACGAGCAGTGGACGTGCTGGAAGCTCAGAAAGCCGTGACTGGGAAGCAGACGTACATCTTCCCCATGGCATCCATGCACACCTACTACCACCGATGGCAGCGCTATCAGCGCTCTAATGACATGCCGGAGCTGAGCCTTTACGAACTGCGCCACACGTTTGTGAGTATCGCGAAGGAGTTGCCGACTGGCGAATTAAAGCAGCTAGTCGGGCATAGCGAGGATATGGACACATACGGCACATACTCTCACTACATCGCTGGAGATGACGAACGGACAGCACAAAACTTACAAGAAATCTTTGATAGATTGGTGGACTAAAAAGTACACACTAAAAGTACACACTTTTTTTCTTAAATGTATGAAATAATAGAAAAAGTATGTGATAAAACAAAATAATATAGCAATATACCGCTATATTTTTAATCACTAAAAGCATTGTGTATAGTTCGAGTCCTGTCACCTCGACCACAACAAATGCCGTAGATTCGTTTAAATCTACGGCATTTTCTTTTTCAAGTACACGTTTTAGTACACACTTACCTATTTTCTCTGCAAACTGTGTACCAAATCATTATACACATCCGGACGTGCTTCTTTCAGCGCATCCATAAACTCATCCAGCACACGCCACACTCGCCCGGTATCGGCCTTTTTTACAATCTCCAAAAATTCACTCATCCTGTAAACGCTCCAATTTCCGCATTACGCCATTATAAACTTTAGGATTTGCTACATACAAGGCCGACATAAGCTCATCCAGCACGTTCAGCGCTGCTGTGATGTCTACGTTTGACACGGCCCGCAAAAAGTCACTGCCACCAACAGCAGCCCTTGTAGGCGGCTCTGCCGCTTCGTAGTAGCGCACAGGCTCTTGCAGTTCTGCTTTCTGCGGAGAATGGGACGCATCTGCAAGACGCTGATTTTTCACAACATACAGCGCTGCCAAATTTTTAACTCTGGTCATGGTGAGTTCGCTGCTTTCGATTTCGGCTATAGCGCCGTCAATCTCTCGCACGTCAACCATAGCCCTTACACCTCACTTTAACCGTTTCGCATCGTGTCAATGCAGTGCTGGATGACTTCCCTATCTTTGCTGTCAGCCCCGCGCATAATATCTTCCATGCGGGAAATCAGTGAATCGCGCCCATCGTCCATGCTGTAGTGCCCGCGCACATAATGCGAACCGCGCCGCGCATAGCTGCTGCCGCGTCCATAATTGCCGCGCATATTGGCGCTCCAATCACCATCTCGGCTGTAATCCTCATCGCGGCTGTAACCGTCATCTTCCAGCATGACAATTTTGTCGATGTTTTTGATAGTGTCAGTCAGCTTGTGAACAGTTTCCAAGTCACCGGCAGACATTTCACCCTTCTTTCCGATTTCGTCCAGTTCTGCGCACAGCATGTCTTTCAAGTCATACAAAACTTTTTTGCTCATGGTTTACTCCTTTCAGCTCACTCTCTCGACCACAAAGTTTGCGTTCGCAAACAAAACGGTTTGTGTGCTTGTATTTTCGGCGGCAACGGTCAGGCAGCAGCCGCGCGGAACTTCAACAAAAGACGTCACATAGATATTAAAGAAGTTTTCTACTGCTGCCGGTGTCACGGTTGCAGTCGCACTGTTCAGCGGTTCGCCATTGATGGCAAGTGCCGCAGTAATAGCTCCCACTGTGCCGCCGGTAGGGATAGCAACGTTTGCACCAAAGCCCACTTTGAAACGAGCTTTGCACTGGTTCGTAATGCCGCGCAGCGTAACAATACCGGCGCCCTCTCTGTGTACGATACAGCCCTTACCCGCTACTGCCGTTTCCGTCAGAGGCACGTTCTGGCCTGCTGCTACGCTCACGGTATTGGCGTTTGTAAATTCAGCCATAAAATCATTCCTTTCAAAAAAAGATAGTGGCGGGACGATTGCCCCGCCACATTTTGCACTATCGGCACGGGGCCGAACATGTCAGATGTTCCGACAAGTTGCCGTATTCATTTTTAGCATCCGCAGCCGTTGCAGGTGCCGCAATTCCCATACTGATACGGAGCAGGAACGGGGAAAGCCGGAACAGGGCGGGGGTTGTAGTAAGCGAGCTGCCCGCTCATATAGGCTTTCAGCGTTTCATTCTGCGCAGCCTGACTTGCGGCAAGCTGTGCGGCAAAAAGCTGCTGGTTCTGCTCGGCAATCTTGGCATCTTTAGCCTCAATGCGCTGCGCCGTCAGTGCGTCAAGCACAGCGCGGGCGTTTGCGTTCTGGTTTTCGATGATGTCCCGAGTGCCGTTCTGGATAGTCTGGCGCGTGTCGCAAGCCTGCGTAGCAAGGTTGTAGTTTACGCCCTGAATCGCCTCGCGGGTCTCGCAGCAGCAATTGGCCTGCTGCATCTGCATTGCGTTGAGCTGCTGCATAAATGCAGCTTGCTGGTTTGCACGACTGATTTCAGCCGACATAAAGCCCTGCTGCATAGCGTTCTGCACACCGTTGACAAGCTGTGCCTGAGCATAGAAGCCATCGCACAGGCCGTTGTTCACGACGTCGATTTTGCGTTCGATGTTGGCAAAGTCGCTGGTCAGGATGTAGCCATCAACTGCGCCGGTGCTGCCGTTGCCGCCAAAGCCGTTGTTGCCCCAGTTGCCGCCCCAGCCGCAGAAAACGAAGAGGAAAAGAATAATAATCCACCACGCACCATCGCCGCCAAAGCCCCAGCCGTTGCCATTGCCCGCATTCGCGGGCTGAACAGGCATTGTCATAACAGTGCCGTCCGAAGAAAGACTCATGTTTAACTCCTTTCAAAAGTTGAATGTATTGTTCACCGTGCGCACGGTTTGAACCTATTTTAAAAAGCTCTGAAACTGCTGCGCCATCGCTTGCAGCTGGTCTAGCTGCTGCTGGCTCATTTTGCCAGATTGCAGAAGCTTTTGAACTTCTTGCTTCGGGTCTCCTTGGAAATTCTGTCGGAACTGCTGAAACTGCTGCATCATTTGCTGGAATTGTCCCATTGCGCCCGGAATTTTGCCCCCGCCAAGAGCGTTAAACAGAGGGTTGCTCATTGTCTGCCTCCTTTTTCTTGCGCGTCAAAGGTTTATCCGCCGCCAGCGCGTCAAAGCGGGCTGTCAACGCGTTGAACTCTTGCCGCGTGACATATTCTTCTTTCGGTTTTTGCGCGGTCTGTGCGGGCTGTTTCTGGCTTGCTGTGCGCTCTATATAATCAAAAACGCGCAGGGGCTGCGGCATACCGCTTGCATCGGTGGATTTGATATAAAATGTGCTGTTTTCGCTGTCCATCAGCAGCACACTATTCCCCGCCGCCACCATATACGCTTTGGCGCCCTCTTCGCCCTGCACCCAGATAATAGGCGAGCTTTGCTGCGCGGGCGGCTGCGGTTGAGGATATGCCGCTTGTCTAAGCTGCGCGAGCTGATCGGGCATGGCCGACGGCATCTGCTGCCCCATTGGATAATAGTTCGGCATATAGCCGGGCTGATACTGTACGCCAAACGCCATGGTAAATCATCCTTTCTGCCAGTAGTACAGCGGCACTTCATCTCCGCTGTCCCATGTATCAAGCCAATCTCCATTCTGCACGCACACAACATGTGTAGCCATTGCCAAAATGTACGTGCCGTCCGGGTGGTCTTTTGCAAACTGCGCCACTGTGTAACAATCCGGGCAGCTGTTTGGCAATGTGTAACGATTCCAACCACATCGCCGCAGATAGCTGCCCCAGACATAGTTCGCAGACGGCATATCATGCAGTTCAAATCCTGCCAACACAAGCGCCGCATATACAGCCGCCCACGATTGATGCGTTGCGGCTGCAATGGCTCTGACGGTACAATCGCCGACGCGCTTTTGTTCTGGATTCAAGTTTAATTCTCTGTACATGGTTTTATCCTCTATATTTATTGTAATAGTTTACACATTTTCGCGTGCGCCACATCTGCGCCAACTTTACGCCAACTTTTTTATAAAAATCCCGCAATTTCTCTTGACACTACTACGCTAGCGTAGTATAATATAGACACAGTAAGAAATAACCACTTACACGGGAGGACATAAAAATGAGTAAGCTCGATTTTAGCGACACCATCTATAAACAGACTCGCGTCCGCATTGACAACAACGCCCTCATCGACGACATCCGCAAGGCCATCAGCACCAGCGAAATGGAGAACGACGAGCGCCAGCGCATCACCGGCCAGGATGATGTCATGGAGCGCTGGGAGTACCTCGTCGACTTCCACCGGGACGAGATTCTCGACGACGACGGCGAACTTCTGCAGGTCACTGACACCGTGAAGGTCATCGAGATCGCCATTTACCCGCGCAGCCGTAACTCCGTCTTTGTCCGCGCCGGATTCCCTGTCAATGAGGACATCTTCGTTGAACTTCCCGCCGACGCCGACAGCTTTGAAATCTAAAAGGAGGCCATCTATGGAAATTTCACTAAAGGAATACGCCGCCCGGCACAGCCGCGCCGCGGCGACTGTCCGCCAAAAGGCCATCCGCGGCGGATTTAAGACCGCTCGCCGCGTTGGCCGTGACTGGATCATTGATGAAAATGAGCCCTACATTGACGAGCGCTTTGCCATGCCTTCCACGCCGCCAGACCTGTGGCTTTTGACAAACGGAAGGCACATCCGCACCATCAGCGACGCCGGTTCCGTCAAAATCGGCAGCGACGAATTCTCCGCTCTTATTCCAACCGGTGCGGGTGACGGCGAATCCGCCTACTGCATCTATACGCGGACAGAGCTGGACGCCGTCGGCATCAACACCGCCGACCTTCACTACTTCACCCTTGTTTCCGGCAGCTTCAACATCTACGACTACGACTGCGGGTGCACCGTATCGGAGACTGTAGAAGGAATCTTCAATGTTTTCTATGCGGACGGCATCGTCTTTTTCGTAAAAGCCGAATAAAATAAAAAAGCGCCCCTCCCGTGTCCACCATGGACACAAAGAGGGGCGCTTTTTATTCAGCCTTCAACTTCCCAACAATCGCCTTTACCCGTCTGTTCACCGTCCTCTCACTCAAATTCAGCTCTGCCGCAATATCAGCATTGCGCCAGCCGCGCCGCCGAAGCTGCAAAACATCCGTTTCTTCATCGGTCAGCAAACCGCCGACAAAATCAAACTTTGGCATGATTACTCATCCTTCTTGTTCTTGCTTTCGGTCTGTGTGCCAAAATAGAAGGCCACGACCATCGTCACAATGGTCATGACCGTGTCAGGCTGTAATTTCTCCCGCAGCGCCAATGCCGCAAACACTGCAACGACAACCAGCGTCACAATGGTTTTTACCTTGAAAAGCGCGGCAATGTTTTTCAAAAAATCGCCCATTGATATGCACTCCCTTTCAGCCAATCAGATGATTTTGCAAAGCTTCCTTTGCTTTTTGCATCTGGTCAATGTTGTTCCCATCCAGATTGTGGTCAAGAAGGGCAAGCAATGCCTGCATGGTCACATGCTGCCCCTCGTCCATGCGGTCAAGCCGCTGTTTGTCGTTTTTCAAGAATCCCTCCATGGCGTTCACCCGCTCTTCAAGCTTGGTAATGCGTTTGTCCTGGTCGGTTTTCGGCTTTTTTATGGCGGTGATGACTTTGCTGATAGCCACGCCCCCGGCATACAGCCCGGCAGCAGCCCCCGCCGCATAAATCAAAAACGCCCAAGCCTCCGCAAGTGTAAACGAGAATACATGCTGCATCGGCATCACACCTCCGCCCATTCAGATTTGTACAGCCCGGCATCCGTCAGGCCGCGTTCCTTGCACAGCAGATAAATCGCGTCTGCGTCTCCCTGCGTCACCGGCCCGATGGTAATCACTTGTAGCTTCCTTTCAGGCTTGTCCAAAGCGGGCAGGGCCTTTACCAGATGATTCAAATCAACCACCTCGGTGATGCCCGGCACGTCGCCCTTTGCGGTCTGGCTGTACTGGTGGATGTATCGCGGCAGCGTCTTGTCGTAGTTGGCGCGGGTGTCGGCCAGCCAGCCGATGTAATCTTCACACAAATAGGTGTAGTCGATGTTTGCACTTGCGAACGCCGTGAAGGTGTAGATGCCTGCCATAAATCCGTGCGCTTTGGCTCTCTTACAGAACGCCATTGCAATTGCCGTGCGCTGGTCTTTGGTCAAGTTGTCCGCGCGGCCATCGTGAACGCCGGTCTTGGTTGTGTGTCCCCATTCGCTGTCGAAGAACAAGGGATAGCCTGTCGGGGCAAGGCTTGCGCAGAAATCAGCTTCCTCGCGGGCTTCGTCCACTGTGATGGCCTGCGAGAAGAAGTAAAAGCCGAACAGCTTTCCGTTCGCTTTCGCCCCTGCAAGGTTAGCATCGTACTGCTCGTCCTTCATCAGCTTTCCGCTGCCGTATCCGCGATACCCGATGCGAACAATGGCACGGTAGGGAACCTTTGCCCAGTCGATGGCGCCCTGATGGTGAGACACATCAATCAGAACTTCCTCGCCGCTGGGCCGTGCAGCGTCTGCGGGTTTTTCTACAGCGTGCTCACCGGGGCGATAAGTAAACACCTTCCCGCTTGCCGTGGTAAAGTCGCCGTCCAGCCATACCAGCGGGTTGGTGCGGCTGCCGTTCAGAATGACTTCAAAGTGCAGGTGCGCTCCAAACACATTGCCGGTAGTGCCGCTATAGCCGATGAGGTCGCCCTCTTTGACCTGCTGTCCCAGCTTGACGCAATATCTGCTCAGGTGTGCGTATCGGGTCTGCATGGGCTTTCCCTTGTAGGGCGCGTGTTTGATTCTCACCATGTTGCCATAGCTCTGCATCCCGGTTTTTGTATGGCCGTCCCAGTCCTGCATCTGGTCAACTGTGCCATCCTCGGCAGCGTATACCGGCTGCGTGCTGGTATTGCCGATCTGGGTGCGCAGGTCGATGGCCCGGTGCAAGCTGCCGTCGTTGTAAAACCATCCTTGTGTGATGATGTGCTGGGCCAGAGGCCACGCCAGCAACACCTCACCGTTTGAGAGTCTCATTGATTTTCCTCCTCGTACAGCGGATTTTGAATCTGCTCATTCGTTGCGTTGCCGTCCTGCACCGTTTCAGCATCCACCGCATCATAATACGCCTGCGCCAGCGTCTCCACCTCTGCAATGTCCGCCTCATCCAGCAGGCCGTTGTCGTAGTGCGTGTATGCTTTGTCAAGCCAAAACGCAACGTCACGTCCTGCTGCAATCTCCCGCTTGATGCTGCGCAGCGTCAAATCGTGCCGTGCTTTACTCTTGATAGCCATGGTGATTTCTCCTTTCAGTTAATGGAAGCAACCGCTGCTTCCAAATCCTCAATGTGTTTAATGGGGTCTGCGCGTCCCGTGACAGTCGCGCTGTCGGCATCGGTCAGAATAGTATTCGCACCTGCAAGCGCGGGGATGGGCTGTGCGCCTGTCGCGGTGAAGGGCACAGGCTCTGTCAGATTGTAGTATACTTGCACAGGACTTCCTGCGGCATACTGGGCGACGAGGTAAGCATTTAAGGCATTAGCATCTGGAAAATACTTGCTCATAAGTTTCGCTGTTGTGTAAAGATACTTTCCCCTCAAATTCCCACCAAAAGTATTAGCAGGAAAATGACTACAAGTTGTATCATAGCTATCGGCTATACCGGGTGCTGAATTTTGTGGTAGATTCCAATATCTATCACGCTGTGTAAACTTGTTGGTTGTCCCGTCCAGCGTCAGCGTTTTCCTCGTCTCTTTTCCATCTCCCGTCACCGCGTCCACCTCACCGCTATACACGGTTTCAGACATGTTGAGCGTAATCACTTGATTATCCTCCTGCCTGGTAATCGTCACGCTGTCCCTGCCCTTGATAGGACGAATGTTTGCGTAAGGTGAATAGGCCGTTGCAGTCGCGCCTTTCTCTATCTGCGGTTTTGCCGAAACATTATCCAGTGTGCCAGAGGCGGCAAAAAACAAGGTGGCATTTTGTATGTCATTCTCTACTGTAAACGTATGTGGCCGTCCAACAGCTTGCGTGGCAATCATAGCACCGTCTGCATCTTTATTGAGAATTGATATACGGAAATGTGACATTGCGCTAATTGTGTATGTACCTGCAGGAAGCGAAAATTTATCAGAGTTGTAGTATGTAGTTCCATTTGCCGTTCCGTTTGCTGTTACGGTGCCATCGGGGGTTATTGTCCACGTCACTCCATAGCTCATGGCTTTTTCTGGCATCCATGCAGGATTAAACAGGTTCTTACCGCCACCTTCCGGATACGGTGTCCCGCTGCCCTCCTGCACGGGCTCCCACTTCGCTTTCACGCCAAGCGGATAGCCCGCCACGGGGTAACACACAACAGGGTTGCCGCTTTCTTCCAGAGGCGGGCAAAACATATCAATGATGTGCTTGCTGCTCCACGGCGCATCCTCGCTCACCGCCGCATCATCAATCTGTACGCCGTCCTTTCCGGCAGGCCCCTCCGGGCCAACCTCTCCCTGTGGCCCCTGCTCACCGCGCTCACCCTGCGGGCCAGTATCACCCTTGGGGCCAACCGGGCCAGTTTCGCCAACAGGCCCCTGCGCGCCGGTATCGCCCTTCTCGCCTTGTACACCCTGAACGCCTTGCTCACCTTTGGGGCCGCGCGCTCCGGTGTCGCCCTTCTCGCCCTGGATACCCTGCGCGCCTTGCGGCCCAACAGGCCCCTGCGGGCCGACTGGGCCGTTAAACTTCCCGTTGTCGGCGTCCTCCCTCACACTGTTGGCGATGTCCTCCGCGTTCGTGGCGCGCTGATCGGCGTCCTTTGCCGCGTCCCGGGCATCCTGCACCGCCTGCAGCACCTGCGCCGCCAGCTCTGGCGTCGGCTCGGATGCAGAGCCGCCGTATATGCCCGCTTGTTCAAGGATATGATACTCCACGTTACAACTCGCCAGCTGCACGCCGGGGGCCATCCCGGCCAGCACAAGTACGCCATCCTTGGCCTCCTTCGTCACCTCGGGCGGCACGTCCATGAAATCCCCATCCAGCAGGGCCACGCGCAGCGGTTCTTCCCGCCCGGGGATGTGCCATGTTGCGGTGAGATTGAGTCCGTCCCACCCGGCCCCGCGCTCAATTTTTATAGATTCTATGCCATAGCTGGAATTAGTCCCAAGCACCAGCTTTCGCGGTGTAGGGGTGTAGTTGTCCAGACTCAAAGTATGTACCATGCCCTACCTCCTTAACAGTACAACAGTTTCTCGGCGTTGATTACGATTGGCTCTCTCATGGTTTCACCTCTCCTCTTAGTAGTAAATCAATGTAATCTGGCGGTTGATAACTCCGTTGTCGCTCCATGTAACGCGCACGGTGTTACCCGAAATTGTTAGACTTGCTATTTCGGAACTATTACCAGAAGCAGCGATGTTCGAAACACCGACCAATGTGCCGCTGGGCAACGTGTATACCCAGTCACCATATGAAGTGGCCATGGTGATTGTCACCGTTTTCAGCGCCACAGCGGTGACTTGCCCGCTCCCATCGTGGAATCCGGAGGGAATGGTCGCCACGCCGCCGGGGGAGAGCGTTGCCCCCCAGCTGCCACGGTTTGGCATTTTTCCTTTCCTGATGGTTTTACCGCCTGCGTAGTATTTCTTTCCGGTCAGCACATCGGTATCTGCGGCGGTGGCCTGTGCCAGCTTGGACGCGCTTAATCCACCGCCGCCGTTAAAATCCAGTCGGCTCCCGTCAAAGGTAAACAGCACCCACCGCCCGGCAACAACGCTGTCACCGTCCGCCGCATCCGCGCCGCAATACGCAGGCACGGCCACACCGTTGACTGTCCACGTGTCGCCCGCACTCCATGCAGCGGGGACTTTAAAACGCCCCACCGCGCCATCGCCGACCAGCGCGTAAACGCTGCCAGACTTCGTGCACTCATATTCCTGCACGCAGATATTCACCCCGCCACCAGCCGGGTCATACTGCGCCTTTGTCATCATTGCTGTGCCACCGTGCAGTTGCGACAGCTCAGCCTTTACCTTTTCCAGCAATGCGGAAAACTGCGCCTGAATGGTGGTAGTGTCAACGCTAACCCAGTCCGTAACAAGCCCACACACATCGGGGTCAAGCCGTTCGTCCGTGATGCTATCCGCAGAAATGCTGCTTACAGCTGCTGCGACGTAAATACGCGCAAGAGAAATTTGCCGTTTTAAAGTGTTGTTTGTAAGTTCCGTGGCGGTAGGTGCATTATTCGGCGTTCCTTTTAGCACTTCAATACGCGGCTTTTCCGAATAATCCACCGTGTCCCAGCTAACAACAATCCTGTCAATACGTGGCAAAATGGCATCTGGCAACGGGATTGTCAGCTGCAGCTCGCTTCCAGTCTGTTCTTTTGTATCATTCCAAAAAACTGTGCCGTCCGCTTTGTCGTTCGCCAGCCAGCCCACGCCATCTGAAACGCTTACCGTCATATCGCCGTTTGCGGTAACACTTAAATTGCCATCCGCGCCAAATACGCCGCTGGAACGCCCATGCAGCCATTTCATCACGTTTTCGGCTCCGATATATTCATCCACATTATTCGGAAAATTTTTGATCTCTGCCACTTTATCACCTCAAAACTGTTAAAATCGGGTCGCCAATAACCAGCTTGACGCTTGATCCGTTTGCGTCCTGTGAATACTTTGCTGCCGCGATTCTTGCCTTGTACTTTACACCCAGCCGCAAAGAAACGCACCAAACCAAATCTCCGACATTATATGCCGTGCCAAGCTCGTCACCGTCAGCGTCAATCGAAAAGCCGTTGCGGTTCAGGTGACTGCCCAACTGTAAAGCGGCATACTGCTTTACGCGCCTCTCAAAATCTGTGTTGCTCTCCTCATCATGCTGGCTGTCGCCGCTGAAACTTGCCCATAGTTCCCGTCGCTCGTTGTCGCTTGCCGTGCCAGCCTGCACCACAAACTTTGTACCGTCTTTGTACTGCGCTTCACAGTAGCACACATTTTTGTATTCAGAAATATCCTTGTCAACTACCAGCCCGGGCGCTGTTCCGCGTTCCTGCACAAACAGCACGGCGTCTAATCCCTTTGTGCGGTCAACACCCTTATACAATTCAAACGTTTCCGTCTTGGCTCTGTAGTCCAAAACCATCCGGTTCCCAATCCCGGCATCTGTCAAAATCGGTTGTATGCAGTTTAACAGTTCATCCCCGTACACCTCTGTTGCCGTCACGGTTTCTGTCAAGCCTTTTTTCTCTGCCAGCAGTATAGGAAGCCCGCGCAGATTGGCAGTAATAACGCTGTATACATCCGTTTCCACGTTGGCAATGCTGGAAGTTGCCGCAATAACACGCCGGTTTAGCTTATTGTTCAGACTGTACCCGTTCAACGTGATTTCGCTATTATCACAATCGAACTGTATTTCTTCCACCGTATACGCAAGTCTTCGCTCTACAATGTACAAAACAGCATCCAGCTCCACTATCCCGATGTTGTAATCATCCATCGGCAAAACTACCGTAAATTTTCCAACATCGTTATAGTAGTCGCTAAATTCGCTGCTGATTGCGTGTGTGATTTCGTGTCGGTTGCTAAGGTCAGGGGAGAACAGCTCTAATCTCATATTACCGTTACACCCGCGCTTTCTTCCGCAAACGAAACACTCATCTCAACGTTTTCAAGCCCACTGTCCGCAGTAGGCTTCCACGCATTATCGCCCGTATGAATTCTGTACAATGTGCTTTCAAGCGTAAGTGCGCCTCTGCAGTCGCCGTCCTTAGAGCTTGTGACCGTTGTCTTTCCGTGCGATGTCTTGATAACGACACGCTCATCTTCCACAAGCGTTTTTTCCAGCCGCAGAACTTCCCCTGTCAGCATGTTTTCAATGCCTACGTTTGTTGCAGTCTCGCCAACGCAATTGATTTCCAGCATAAACGGCACATCAAACTGCCCAAAATTCTGCAAAACAATGTATTTTAGCACAATGACTTTGCCAAAATAATACGTTTTGCTGATATTCCACGGGAATTTAAAACCTTTTTGCACGCCGCGCAGCTGCATTGCTTTTCGTTCGCCGCTTTCCCAATACGGGTAGGGGGCAAGTAGGCCAAGCTGAAACGGCGCACCGCGTTTTGATGCGCCAATGGTAGGCGATGCTGTTACAATAACGTCTATGTGCCAGTCTCCGGCATATAATACCCCGGTCAGGTCAGGCCGTACAACGGTCATAAGCGAATCTTTCAGCGCTTGCGCATTGTCGCCGATAACTCTTCCATTGATGGTAATAGGCCGCGTCTGAATGGCCTTAGATTGTACCGTAGCGCCTACCTGACCGATGCCCTGCGCCGTGTTGGCAGTGACAGAAATTGTATCAATGCCATCCGGCTTGCTGATAAGATAACCATGCGCGTAGTCAAACACGATAGACTGCCCAAGCGAGTTGACGTACTTGAAAGTCTTGCTTAAAAAACTCATAACGCCCACCTCGCCCGCTGGAAATACGCCGCTGTGCTTGCTGCCAGTTCAACCGGTGTCTGCTTTGCCGCGTAAATATTTTGCGTCAGGGTAAAACCGTTGCTGCTGCCCTTACCGCGTCTGTAACTGTCCGCTTCATCGGCAGTCAGAACCATCTCGCCGCGATGCAGATTTGCAACATAGTTGTTATAAGGGACATAATCCATGCCGCCTGCGTGGCTACCGTCAGACCCCATGTTGTTTTTCACATCACTTGCATTGATGACAAAAATACTCTTGATGCCATCCCACAAGCCCTGCACGAAGCTGACAAGACCGCCCCAAACAGCCGAAATGCCACCCTTGATGCCCTCTACAGCGTTTTGGCCGACAGTAGAGAAAAAGCCAAACACACCTTCAAAGATGCCCTGAATCGACTCCCACGCGCTCTGAAAGTCACCAGACAACACAGCGTCAATCGTAGAGAACGCGCCGGTAATCAAATCAAATACAGTCTGGAAAAAGCTTACCGCAACATTCCAGATGCTTTGAATGATAATCCACGCGCCCTGAAAGAATCCGCTGATAATCGGTGCAAACGGCGTAAAGATGACCACAATTGCCTGGAAGATAGCCTGAAAGAATGCGCTTGCCCATGCCCATACAGTCTGTACAAGGTTCCATGCAGCGATGAACGCTTCACCGATGCTCTGTATGACTGGGGTCAAATCTGTAATGACCTGCGTAACGGCCTGCCCAATAACCTGCATAGCTGCTTCAACATAAGGCTGTACAAATGCAACGACTTCCTGAATCTTGGCAGAAATCGCATCCCATGCAGCATTAACGCCATTTCTAAAATCTTCGTTCTTTGCATACAGCACAGCCAAAATGCCAACCAGTGCGCCAATTGCAACCACAACCAGTGTAATTGGGTTTGCTGCCAAAACCGCATTAAAAGCGGCTTGCGCTTTTGCTGCTGCCGCCTGTGCCAACGTCATAAGAGAAATCTTCCCTGTAAGCAATCCGGCAAGAACTTCGGATGCCTTTAATGTGCCATTGAGCGCACCCTGTGCAATTTCCGTGTCAGAAAGTCCCATGCTGAACAAAGAAACAGCAACCTTGGCTTCGTCAAAAGCCGTTACCATCTTTTGGATTTTCGTACCGATTTGCCAGCCTTTTACAGCTGCACCAACCGTCACAAGCGCTGGTGCAATTTCTTCAATTACAGGCACGACTTCTTCAACTGCTGTTTTAACATTGTCAAAAATGTCAAGCAGGAACGAAAAGTCAGAGTTTTCAATCGCGCTTGTCAGCCCGGAAATAATTGCATCGCCAAAAAATGAGAACACATCAGCAACAATGGGCTGCAATTCGCTTGCTACGCTGCTTAACCCGCCAAAAAGAGCCTGCAAGCCCTCTTCAATAGTCGGTTCCAGCTCCATAATCACGCTGCTCACATAAGGCGCAAGCTGTGTGACCAGTTCGCTCAAGCCATCAATCAAAGTAGGCACAATTTCTTTGATGCGCGGTATAATGTTGTTTCCGGCAGTAATAACGCTGTCAACAAGGTTGTCAACCAAGGCTTGAAAGTCTTGCTCCGGGTCTGCAATACCCGTCAGCAGGTTTTCCCAAGCGCTCTTCATCGACGCTGTACTGCCTTGAATTGTAGTTGCAGCTTCCTTGCTGGTCGTTCCCATGATGCCCATGTTGGCCTGCACGACATGAATCGCTTGTACAATGTTCGCATAGGACATACTGTTTGAATCGACCGTTACGCCAAGCTCTTTCTGCGTGTCCGTCATGGCAGCAGCTTCTTTGATAAGCCGCTTCATTTCAGCTTGCGTGCCGCCGTACCCGATCTTAAGATTGTCGAGCATAGTATAGTTTTGCTTCGCAAATCCGTTATATGCATCCTGTATGGACTGCATATTGGTGCCCATCTTGTTCGCGTTATCGGACATATCCGAAATTGCAGTATTTGCCATTTCAGCGGCTTTTCCTGTGTCACCGCCCAAACTTGAAACCAGAGCAGCCGCAAACGATGTGGATGTTTCCATGTAATCATTTGCTGAAAGACCTACATTCTTGTATGCGTCTTTTGCGTAGCTCTCTATGATTCCCGCACTATCTTTGTACAGCGTTTCTACGCCGCCTACAAGCTGCTCATAGTCCGCATAGCTGTCCAGCGATGCCTTGCCAATCGACACGGCCATGTTCGCAGCGGTTTTCCCGATTTCCGTAATCCCATTGGCTACGGTCCGCAAACCGTCTGAAACGACATTGCCAAGCAACGTACCGCTGAACACGTCCATCAAAGATGATGCGCCGCCTTTTGCCTTTTCAACGCCTTTTTCATAGTCGTCTGTGTTCAGACTTAATTTTGCATATAAGTTAAAAACGTCCAATCTATCACTCCCTTCTTGAATTTCTGCTTTATCTGCTGTATTCTAAGCAATAGGAGGTGTTTTTTATGGCAAAAGCAAAAAATGCAGTAATCGCCGGTGATTTTATGGGCAAAAAGGTGTCTGTTTCATTTGGCAAAGTCTCTATGGACGCTGGTGGTCTATCAGCACTTGAACTAAACAGCCGTACTGTTGCCGGTTACTCTGTGGTAGATGAAACTCACAAAACATCTATGGCTTCCGGCGTTATGCGCGGCATGGTCGGCGGTGCTTTGTTTGGTGGTGCTGGCATGGTTGCCGGTGCAATGACTGCCAAGCAAAAAGGCGTTTATCAGGTTGTTATACAGCTTATAGATGACCCGCAATGGCGTTACAGCGGCAAGCGCTTCCTGTTGGAAGTTGACGAGCCAACCTATAAAGCCATTATCAAAAATTGTTTCTAAGTTTAGCCGCCCTCTGTTTGGGCGGCTTTTTTCTCTGCTTCTTTCAATCCATGCCGCGCCGCAAAGTCTTTGAAATCCGCCTGCACCTGTTCTGGTGTCCGCGTATCCACTTTTGGCGGGTGGATAATGTCAATATATCTCGCTGGCTTGTCCTTTACGCCTGTCACCGCTACCACAAGGCTCCACGCACTGTCGGTCATGTACACTTTGTAAAGCTGTTCTTCAAAATCAGCTTTTAAAGCGTAAGGCAGCGCCGACACAAGCGCCTTTGCGCTCAGTTTCGGCATTTTCAGCAGTACAGGGATTACTTGTTCTGCTCGCCACCGAGATACGATTTGAAAAAATCAACAAAACCTTTATCGTTCACAAGGTCGTAAACTTGTTTGCAGGTGATAAGGAAATTCTGTTTGCCGATTTCTTCCAGCGTCAGACCGTTGAACGGGGCAAGGATTGCGTACACATCCTCGCGGTGCTGCTTCAACGCAATGTTCAGCAGCTTAACAATTTTCGCAAGGCCGAAACGCTGCATCGCAATGCGGGTTGTTTCGCCTTTCGGCATAGCTTTCTGCATCTCTTTCACAAGCGCTTCATCATCGATCAGGTTTGTGATGGGCTGCGCGATTTGCAAAACGACTTCCAGCGCTTCGTCAGTGCTAAGTTCAGAAAAAATCCTCATTATGCTTCATCCTCTCCGGCCTTGATATACACCTCGCACGGCACAGTGTCCTGCGCGGTAATGGAGTAGTGCGCCGTGTATTCAAAGCTCATCTGGCCTTTTTCCTTGTCGCCCGTCTGCAAGCTGAAACCGCCGGTGGACAGCGTATTCAGCATGTGGATGGCGCAGAAACCGCCATTCGTAGTGCCGTGCTTGTCCGAATAGTCGCAAAGCAGCCACAAATCCGTGAAGTCGCTGTCTTTCAGGTCGTTGCGCGGCGTGATTTTGGAAACCTTGGAAGTGGTTGTTTCCTCTGCTGCGCCAAGCATACTTTTTACATTAGCAGGAGATGCCGAAACATAAGTGCCACTGCACTTGACTCCCCAGGATTCAATCTGCTTCAGCTCTTTCATGTTCTTGGGACAGTTGTCGATGTCCTCGCCGAAGTCGGTAAAGCTTGGCACAGCCGTAAAGTTGATGCCGCCAGTCGTGGCGCCCAGCAGCGCACTTTCTTCCGGCGCAGTACCGGCAGTCGGGTCAAACGTAGTTGCAAGATAGCCTGCGTTCAAGACCAGTTCCTTAAACGCAGATTCAGGAATACGAGTAAATTTCATGCTTTCACCTCAATTTAGGCATAAAAATTCGGCGGTCACGTTGATGTACCGCCGTTTTAGGTTTTTGTCTGTGTCATCTGCTAGCGATTGGCAGAACGGGGAGCCGCGTTTTAACCAAATCAAGCCGCCATCTACCGGCAGCGTCACGCCGCCAATGCCCAGCGCGTCAGAAAGCTCAAGCGCCTTTGCATTGGGCACTGCTTCGCTCGTGGTATGGAACCACATGTTGACCGTCAGCGATACCGCCCCGCCGCCCCATGCGTCAAACACGGCATCATATGTAAGGTATGGGAGCACCGCGTCTTTCGGCACGGCGTTGCTGGGGTATGCGGTCATAAATTGCCCGAAAAACTGCTGTAATGCAGCGCCCTTTGTCATGTAGGCAATCCCTCCCGCAATCGTTCAGCCGTAAAACTTTTTAGGCCGTTCAGCATAGTGGAAGCGCTTGCCGGGGCTTGCTTTTCTTCCGGGCGGCTCGTGACCCGGAAATATGACCCGGTCGTCACGTCCTTGTACACGCTGCCGTACTCAATAGGCACATCTTTACGCACAATTCCGGTATATACGCTGGTCACGCCCTGCGCTTCGGCCTGCCGTGCTTCAAGGCTGCTGTCCAGTGCAACATAATTCGCAAACTCTGCGCCCTCTCTCCACTCGGTAGCATAGCCGCCTTCTCCGTCAGGCTTTGTCAGCTTGTCCATGATGATGCAGCTATGCGAAAAATCATCTAAAAGGCTCATAGCTTTCTCCATTTGTTCAGCCGAGAAGCAAACACGCCCTGCCAGCCCGTCACAGAGCCGCCAGAATTGCCGTTTGCGCTCGATTTGGTGTAACTGTACCCGGCAAAGCTCTCGCTTTGAAATGGGCTATTTGCGGCGTTCTCGTACTGCGTGCGCCACGCCTTGATTTCTTCTTCAAGGCGCAGAAATTCGGCAGGCACGGCCATGGCCCAGACAGCGCCATCAAACGTTTCATCTCTTAGCGAGCAGTTGCCGTATTGATACACCCCATCGTTCAGAACGCTTCCCACAATGCGGAAATACTGTCCGGCACGCAAAAAAGGGAGCGCAATGCTCCCGCCCTTGATGCTGAACTCGCCCAGATGGACGCCATTATGTGTGACAAACCAGTTCCGGCACTCCCTCATCAATTCTTCAAGCATTGCACTCCCTCTTTTTTACTGTTCTACCTTGACAGTTTTTGCGCTCCGGGTTTCTGCGGGCGTAATGGTGGCAACGGCGATGCCGTCAAGGTATTCGGCCCACAGCTTCATGCCCATAAGAGCGTACATATCGCCAGTTGCGCGGCTGTAGTCGCCGTCAACATGAACACCAATCAGGTTGGTTTCGCCCTCGACGGTATAGTTCAGGCCCAGCTTGGCGAAATCGCTGTCGGCGGGGTCGATGTAGTACAGGTCGATGTTCTCCACAGGGACGGCAATGACCTTGTTCTTTGCAATGTACTTTTCGGGCAGCAGGAACAGTGTGGAATAACCCATGAAATTCTGGACATAGGTCAGGCCGAAGGCGGTCTGCGTGGTGATTTCCTTGTCGCCCAGATAGCCGTAGAAGTCCAGAATGTTGGCAAAGCCGACAACCTCGGTAACATCACGATCCATGCTGGCGAACTTGTCCAGCACGTTGCCCTTTGCCAGAGCAAGACCCTGCTGCCAAGTGGTAGCAGCTACAGCCAGAGAGCCAGTGTTCAGGAAGGTGTAGAAGTCGCCCAGAACCTTGTTCTGCAGGGCGACAAGGAACGCCTCGTCGGTCTTTTCAACGGCAACGTCTGCGCCGTACTTGGCGACTGCCTCAACGGATACGCTCTTGGCATACTTGGCAATCTCAATGTCGCCGTAGGTTTTGGGCTCGACCTTCATCTTGGTCAGCGGAATCTCATCGCCCTCGGCAACGGACGTACCGCCAGCCAGAGTGCCGTCAACAGCGGCCTCATAGGAGACCAGCTTCGTGCCGGGGGCCTTGCGGATGGGGCGCATAATGCCCATGATGGTGCGCAGCGCGTCCCAGTTCTTGCCAAAGCGGGTGACGAAGTCAACCTCGCGGGCGTTGACAGTAATCTGGGCAGCGGTAGTCAGGTTAGTTTTTGCAGCCATATATTGGCTCCTTTCTGTTAATCGTCAGATTCGTTTTGCATGAGGTTCACAAGCGCCGCCTGCCGCTCGGAGGTGGACAGTACATAACGGCCCTTGTCGTCCGTCTTGTAGATGTCCTCCCGCGTCATGGCCTTGCCGCCATTGTTGGCAGGGGGAGTAGACGTGTCTGCGCCTTTGGTGCTGCTCTTTGTGATGTACTCGCCATAATCGGTCTTGAGGCTCTTTTCAAGCGCAGCTTCGTCTTTGATAGCGCCCTTGTCATCCAATTCCAGTTTGTCAAGCAGGCCGTCTCCCTTTGCAAGGCGTGCGACAGAGGAAATCCGTTTTTCAGAAATGCCGATTTTCAGCAGGACGTCTGACAGTGCCTTTTCTTTGGCAGCCGTTGTTTTTTCAGCGTCTACGTTGGCTTTGTAGTCCCCAAAAGCCTTGTGCTCTGCTTCATACTTAGCCTTGTAGCCGCCGTCGCCCTGCGCTTTCAGGTCGTCCAACTCCTTCTGAACGCCCGGCAGCTTTTCTGCATCGGCTTTATACCGCGTGACGTCGTCCTTCAGCGGGTCAACAACGCCCAGATGGAGCGCCACCAGCTGATTTTCAATTTCGTCAGTGCAGCTTTCGCCAATGATTTTACGGATTTCAGCGCGTGTAAATTTTGCCATGGGGGTTCTCTCCTTTTCTTCGGTGGCGGTTCTTCGCCATTTGAGTTTTATTTATTCAAAACAGCAGTGCTTCGCTGTTTTTGCGTATAAAAATAGCAACCGCCGAGAAAGTCTCGGTGGTTGCTAGGTAAACTTGTCTTTTACGGTTTCACTTCAACGCTTGGCAGAACATTTGTGTGGAAATACAGCTTGTAATGGTACGGGTCTGTGTGTGTTCCTGTAATGTCTTCGACAACATACATAGTGTAGCTGTTTAGGTAGATGTAATTTTTCCTGTAAGTATCGGGGCCAACCTTTACAGTGCAGACAAGCTCGTTGCTGGAATTGTTGGAGATAGACATATATCCCTCGGCTTCCATAATGACCTTGTCTGTTCTGGCGTTGTATACTGTGATTTTTCGTTCGCTCTCAAAGTAATCGGCCTGTTTAGAAATATTGGAGTTTGCTCTAGCGGCTTCGGAGCAGCCACACAAAAGCAAAAATGATGCCATAACTGCGATTGCGATATAAAGAATCTTTTTCATGTGATTTCCTCCCAATAAAAAGAGCCGAGAGGCTTATTTGCCTTTCAGCTCGGATTCAATTATTTTCTTGTACTGGTCTACATGGTCTGCGACAGCGGGCTTGGTGTACGGTTTAGCGCGTTGTCCGTGTGTCAGATGCCAATCTCCTTTTGCGTCTTGGTACACACACGGCGTTTGTCTGCCGCCCGGATAGTAAACGCCCGTGCCGCACTCAACGTACACGCCGTATTCGCTGTTTGTGCCCACGTATGCAGCCCGTTCTCCGCTGTCTGCTACTGTATGAGTAATGCTGTTGCGCAGGTTTCCAGTGTCCACGGGGCATAGCTTTTTAGCATAGCCCTCTGCTACCAACCCGCATTTTTCAAGCGCCCGCTGGCAAGCGGATTCCAGCGCTTCCAATACCTCGGCGCTGTGGTCTTCAAGTGTGATTTTCATTCTATTGTTGTGGCGGGTGTGAATCTTGGCATTTTCGGTTGGTTCTGTTTTTTCCACCCCGCCCACTCTGCATAGGTCATATCTCCCACAAGAACAGATTCCCCCGTTTTGGGGTTTCTGGCGCGTCTGCCGCCGCTGCTTGTATCCTCGCCGTCAACCTCTGCAATTTGGGTGCATCGGCAGTTATACACAAGATAGCCCGGGGCAGAAGTATCACCGGGATACATAAGCTCGTAACCGTCAACCTTAAATGGCTTGTCAACGTCTACTGTCTGGCCGTCAAGCATTGCATGGGCGTGGCGTGTGCGGTTGTCCAGCGTTGCCAGCCAGCGCTTTTTGAGCTTTATGCCCATGTCCTGCGCGGCGCGGTAGGTATCTAGCCGTCCCGCGTTCTGCGCTCCTGTGACCGCCGTTCGCGCCGTTCGGATAGCGCTTGTGCGGTTCATGTCCTGCATACGGCTTTGCAGGTCATCTGAAATCTTACCAATTCCCTTGCCTTGCAGAATGGAGCTTGTGACGCTGGCCGTAATCTGTTGCTTGCCGTACTTCAAATCAATGCCGCGCTGCAATGCACGCTGCGGTGGATAATACGGCATAAGGTCAGGCTGTTCAACGACCAACCGTCTGACCGTCTGTTCATCCCACAGCGTAAAATCTGCGCTGTCTGAAACCTGCTCAATCTTGTATGCGGCATAGTTGCGATTGAGCGTGTAAATGCCCGGCGTGGCGTCATTGACGTATGCCACAGCCGTTTCATTTGCGTTGGTGTATCTATTTGCCACCTTATCACGCAACGCCTCATAGCGCTTGCCTCGGCCCATCTGCGCAATCCGCCATTGCTTGTATTGCTGCTCGGTAATTTTGCCTGCATCCAGTTTGTCCTTCATGGCGGCGTCTCGCTTCTCGAACTGCTCAAAATAGGCTTTCACCGTCTCTGTCAGTTCGTCAGCAGCTTCCTTGTACAGCTTTGCGATGCGTTGTTCCAGCTCGGCAAGCTGTTTATCCGTCAGTTTGTGGGCATAATCAGGTTTTTTCACGGGTGTAAAGCTCCCATTTGCAATCAGCTGGAAGTTTCCCGGAAATTTCAAAATGGTCAAGCCGTTTCAGTTCTTTTTCCGGGATGTTGTCATCCGCGTAAACCGGAGTAATGGTAAAATCCATCGGTTTTATTCCGTCAATGCGGATGGAATATTCCTTATTCTGCTCCATTCGGCTCATTTCTCTCCATAGGTGTAACGAAATCGGGATTTTTGGTTCTGTCAAGTTCCTCTGCCGCCTTTCTCTTCATCAAATCCTCGTACTGGTCTGCGTCTCCGAGAATAGTCAGCAGCTTTTTGGTGATGTATTCATCATCGTAGTACTCCGCTCCGAGCAAGACCGTCTGTGCCTCTTCCTGCTTGTTGATAATTTGGTTGCGTGTATATGTCGGATCGTCATCAAGACCGGCAACCGCCAAAATGCCCTTGATGCAGCGCGTCACGCAGCTTTCAAACTTGTCCGTTTTCAGGTCGAGTGGCACATAACTGGCCTTGATGGCCGTTGCAGTTTGGTTGCCAGCGCTAACAGCCGCAGAATCAAAGGCCTGAAAGTCCTCGTATAACTTTTTGGTGAGCATATCAATAGTCGCCTTCGTGCCTTGGAACGGCGCTTCGATGCTCTGTGGCGTGGCCTTCGCGCCCTCGTCACCGTCAGCGTGGGCGACATGGGTCGTTTTCAGACGCTCAATGAACTTTGTATCGTCCTGCTCGTCCATGCCTCCGCAGTTGGTCAGAACCCAGAAAATCAGGTTGCCCTCGTCAACGTTGTTTACCATGTTGGAGCTTGCAAGGTCGAGCGCGTCAATGGTATTCTGTCGCCCCTGTAACTCGCTGTGGGCCTGCTCTCCGTTTTTCAGCGGGATAATGGGAAACCCGGGATAGTTCTCACCGTCATAAATTTCTGTGCCGTCTGCCTCGCTGGTGCGCAGCTTCAACTTGTAAGCGCGTTTCGGCTTGAGAATCGCCATATCATCGCTTTTGGGCTTTAGATACTCTGTGTAGCCGTCAAGCTCGTACAGCGTGGCGCGCAGTGGCTTATTGTCTGCCACCTGCCAGAAACGGATTCCGGCTTTAATGGAGCCGTCTTCCTCGTCGTACAGGGGAACAAATTCCTCTGCTGCGAACACCTGCACATGGTCGAGATTCCAGAACATGAAAGACTGCCCGTCAATCAAAGCATGGCGGGCAGCGTCCATAATATCTTCATCAAACGTCGCACCCAGCGCCTTTTTTGTCTCCGGCTCCTGAAATGAAACGCCGTTTCCCAGCAAATACGAAACTTCTTGGTCTACGGCCAAGCCAAAAAACTTGCTTGCAATCTTGTGATTTGCCGTGTACATGTCACGGTGCGCCTTGCCCTGCATGTCGTAGATGATTTTCTCGTATTTGTTGATTGTAGGGTTTTCTCCGTGGTAATACTTGTTTGCGTTCGCTGCAAGGCGTGTGCTATGGTCGGTCTTATACTCATTGATTGCGCCCAGTATGAAACTCATGCGGGCATTTTCGTCCTCGCCAACCGCTACAAAATCTTGGTATGTTTTCACGTCTTCTCACCGCCTTTACACGAAAATGCTCTTGTATCTGGTTTCGGCGGTGTCTCCCGCCTTGTTCGCTGTGCTCTCCATCGCATAACGCACTGCGTCAATGTGATGGTTGTTCAAATCCGGGTAGCCTTCCAGCACTTCTCCTGTCTTGCCGTCCCGCTCGTATTCATACTCGCTAAATTCCTTTGCTGTGTCCGGGCATCGTTCCGGGTCAATGACAATAGCTTCCAGCATTTGCAGCCACTTTGTGCCGTAGCGAACCGATTTCGGCCCTTTGCGGGCAGGGAATGTTTTCACGCCGTACTTGTTATAGTCGGCAATGGATTTCGGCTCGGCGCTATCCGCGCAGACTTTGTCCTCACGTGTCAGCCCTTTATCCAAAAGCAGTTGCGCCGTGTCTCTGTTGCTGGTTCTGCGCCGCGTTAGCTCGTCGAAGATGTAAAGCGTGCGCCGCGCTGCGTCATAGTGCATTGCATTGTATGCCCATGGGTCAGGATACCAGCCCCAGTCAACGCCGCGCTTGATTCTGTCGAATGTTTTCAACTGCTCGTCTGTGATTGGTTGAATTTTTAGGTTTTCGAATACCGCTGTGCCGCTGCCGACAACCTCGCCCAGATACTCGTGTCGGTAGGCCGTTTCGTTTGTGCGCTGCAAATATTCAGCATCGGCCAGAAACCGCTCTCCGAGCCATTCTGTGGGCGTTGTTTTGTAGGTGCTATGATGTATCAGCTTTCCATCTCGGGCTTTCAGCGCGTACCCGTTTGCCCAGTTCCGTGCCATTGCTGGCGGGTTGAAACTCTTGAACGTAATGAACCAATCTCCGCCACGCAGGCAGGACTGCTCCACGTTTCGGATTTGTTCTTCACCGTCAAACTGGTCTAGCTCTTCAAACCAGCAGATGCCGATATAACCAAACGGCACTTTGATTGACTTTACCTTGCCAGGGTCATCAACGCCGAAAAAAAGCACCTTTTGCCCAGTTGACAAATAGGTGCATTCCATAGGGCTGACCGTGCAACGAAAATGGTCGTGCAAGCCCAGCTCATTGATTGCCCAGACGATTTGCGCATACACGCTTGTGCGCAGTGTGTTTCCGACCTTACGGAAAACCGCTGCGTGGCACTGCGGGTGCTTCAGCAGCTGCAAAATCAGTTCTATGCTGATATAGCTTGATTTGGTACTGCCGCGCCCGCCTTTTGCAAGCAGTTCTTTCACATTGCCCGCCTTGATTTGGCGGTGTGCTTCAGCAAAGCAAGGGGAGACCATAGCCGACAATCTGTTACAGGTCATCTATGATTTGCACCCCACCATCCTCTTTCTGTTCAGGCGTATCGCTCTGCCCCAGATACTGTTTTCCGAGCCAAATTGCCATATTTGCGTTTTTTTGGGCAAGGGCGAATTGATACCGACGCAGAGAGCATTTTCCCTTTCCTCGCTTTTGCTTAAAAACTACGGAAAAACTATCCTTGTATGTCCTTTTGCACCACGCATCAATCGTTTTGTCTGTTACGCCAAAGAAATCGCATATATCTTCTTTTGTACACTGTAACCCGCATAGGTTTTCAAAGTGGTTTTGATCGATCTCTTTTCTCGGGCGTCCTGTTTTTGCCATAAACGCCCTCCTTTTTCTTTTGGCGTTGAATGAATTTCTGCATACCCCTTTTTAAGTACGGGCTGTCTGTCTTTTCGATTATTTTTCGCGCTTCTTTAATTGTCATTTAACAGCACCGCCCTATTCCCCGTCAGGGTTTCCCATCGTTTTACAATCACATCACAGTATCTTGGGTCGAACTCCATTGCATACGCATCCCGACCGTTTTGCTCACACGCAATAACCGTCGTCCCGCTGCCAGCAAACAAATCAAGCACGGCGTCACCGCCTTTAGTGTTGTTTTTGATTTGATAATCGAAAAGCGCCACAGGTTTCATTGTTGGATGCTCTTTATTTTTTGTTGGACGGTCAAATTCCAGCACGGTTGTTTGCTTTCGGTCTGACGCCCACAAATGACCAGCACCAGACTTCCATCCGTAAAGGCACGGCTCATGCTTCCATTGGTAGTCCTGCCTGCCCATTACCATTGCATTTTTTACCCAAATAAGAACCTGCCGGACTTCCCATCCCGTCATCTGGCACGCCATTCTAAATACATACGCCTTTGAATCTGCGTGCCAGATGTAGAATACAGCCCCCGGCTTCATCACAGAATCAGCAGACGAAAACGCAGATTGCAAAAACGCAATAAACTCATCGTCACTTTTTGCATCGTTTTCGATTTTAAGCGCGTCCTTGGTTTTCCCAGTATAGTCAACCCCATAAGGCGGGTCTGTGAGCAACATGTCTGCAAGACGCCCCCCCATAAGAGCGCTTACATCGGCGCTTTTTGTGCTGTCGCCGCACATAAGCCTGTGTCTGCCAAGCTGCCAAATGTCACCTTTTTTTGTTATTGGCTCGGATTCCTCATCCACCTCCGGCGCATCGTCTTCTACAACTTCTTCTGTCGCTTCTTCTGGGAGCCCCCAATCAAAATCAAACGCCGACAAATCCAGCTCCGGCAGTTCATCTTTCAGCAGGTCGAAGTCCCAGTCACTCTCGTTGCTTTTGTTATCCACCAGCCGCAGCGCATTTACCTGTTCTGGCGTCAAATCGTCCACACAGACACACGGTACTTCTTTGATTCCCAGCTTTTTTGCAGCCAATGCGCGGCAATGCCCGATTACAATAACGTTGTTTTTGTCCACAACAACCGGCTGCACAAACCCATATTGCTTGATGCTTTCGGCAACATTTTTGATTTGCCTTTCATCGTGCTTTTTTGCGTTTTTTGAGTATGGCTGGATTTCTTCAAGCGATTTCATAACAACTTGCATAACTTCCTCCTTTATGCAAAACAAAAAGCCCACACAATTTGTGTAGGCTTATATCCCCCTAACCCCCTTTGCGCCGGAGGAAAAGCGCGTTCCCGCCCTGTCGGTGTATGCTGTGCCGACCTCACCCGTTGCGGGGAGCAACGCCGCAACGTTTTTTTACAGTCAGAATTTAACGTGCCTGCTGTCCACACGCTTTTTTCATCCGCTGCATTTATCCCCGTGTGCGGATTCTCGGAACGCGGCTCCCTTATTCTTTGTGGATAGAATCGGCTATGCAGCATATAAAATGCCGGTCTTTCCCGGCTGCCAGCTATGAAAGCAGAAGAATTGAAATGGTAAAGAAAAGAGATTTTAGCTATGCCGTAGGTTGTTCCGTTCCTACATCATCCAGCATATCTATAATAGCAGGTTAAAAGGGAACTGGAGTGCACAGATTTTCAATTGCAGCGCGGTGTAATTTCTTTGCCCATCGCTCGGAAATATTTAGATTTATCGCAATTTTCCACCAATACGGGGTGCCGACAATATACCGCTCCCGCAGAACGTCCCGCTGCATTTGGTCTTGAACAGAGTTTATTGCGGTTTCGATTTCTTCCCTTTGCATTTCGGTTTCAATAATCTGCTTGTATAGAGCTTCCTGACGCTCCATGATTCTGCAAACGGCATCCTCGATTTTATTTTTACCGCCAGCAGACACCACCACGGGGGATAATGCTTTAGTGGTCGCTGTTGCCCGTTCACGTTCGCTTTGTATCTGCTGGCGCAGCTGTCGTTCATGATTCCTGCTGCGTTGGTATCTCCATAGCCACACTTTCTTTTGGTTGAATTCTTCTCTGGTCATTGTATCTCCTCTCTTCCAGTTTCATGCAGCGCGGCAGCGTGCAAATATCGCCATTCTTCCACCGGCATGTCGCGCAAAGATGTTCGCGGGCGTATTCATCAACTAGTTGCTGTTTTGTCATGGGGTCACCTCCGGGGGGTGTAGATCGGCAGTTCTGTCCATGTTGTAACACCTGTTTAATTCAAGCATAATGTTCTCCGTTGTATATAACCAGCATAGACGGAAAAGGCGCTGGTGGATACCTGTTTCCGTTATCGTCCTCAAAACGCAGTCTTCCGCGCAGAAAACGGATTTCAGCTTTTCCGTACACATAATCGTGGAAATATGACGTATCAGTTCTCGCGGGTATCAATAGGACTATTTTTGTTCCGCTCCGCGATTCTTCGTAGGCTTTGCGCACCCATAGACCAATCATTCTGCCGTATGGAGGATTGCAAAACACACTTCCTGATTCAACGCTCCACGGCATTTTCAGACCATCTGTTTCCGGCGTGTAAAACCGATTGCACTTTGCGCTTTTCTCGGTTGCCGCTGCATCCAGAACGAAATGAAATTCCTCGTTTAACTTGTCAAAAAAGTCCTGCGGTGTGCAGTAATCCATTTTTTTGCTGCTTAAAAGTGCGTCGTTCATTTTGTGTTCTTCCTTTCAGCCGGCGGTCTGTCTTTAACGCTTATCCATTCACTCATCTGTGTTCACCATCCTTTTGCCACAGTGTGGGCAATATTTGTACTGTGATGCTGCCCATCTGGATTCCCATGCACAGCTAGAGCAAGCTTCCCAACTTCCGTCTGCACCTTCATCCGGTGCTTCAATCCATTCTGCCGTAGGTCGCAGGCTTTCCGGGTCGATGGTAGGGCAGTCATCCGCAACACCTTTTACCGCTTTGCACAGTTCCTGCATTTTGTAGCAACGGTTGATCTGCCGCCCCTCCGCCGCGCCCATCGCCTTGTTCCACTCACCGTAAGCGTGTTCGGCAACCTCTACAATTTTGTCTGCATCAATCAGTCTCATGGTTATCCCTCACTTTCTCAAAATAGAATTTGATCGCTTTCGGATTTTCCAGCACATTGCCGTAAGCGATGCCGATCTTGTAAATGTAGTTTTCTTGCAGTTTTCGCGGAATCTCTGCAATGTATCGTCTGAATGTTTCAAGGTCGTGGGCGCGTTTGTAATGGTTGCACATGCGGCAGGACGGCATAAGGTTTTCAATGTCGTCCGTGCCGGAATCCTCTGGGTTCCACGCCCTCTGCGGCTTGAAGTGGTCGACCTGCATATCGTTGTATGCGATATGTCTGCCACAGTAAGCGCAATGACCATCGTATTTTTTATACACCGCAATGCGGGTCTTTTTACTGATCGACATTTATTCATCCTCGCTGTATGTCGTGACTTTATCGCGGATTGTCTCTTGAAGTTGTGCCATTCTGATGTCTCCTCAGTTGCTCGTTTTAAGGTTTTTTAGCATATCATTTGTTAAGTACAAGGCCGCTCCGGCATATATGTCATAGTGTGTGCCATCTTCATAAATCTTGCGGTCATAGTAATATTCAATATAGCTATGGTTTTCTTCTGATTTTCGTATTGTAACGAAGTCTATTCTGTCTTCTTTGTCTTCAATGCTGTTTCCGTTTAATACGCCGTAGCAAATATAGTTTTTGTGTCCGATAACACCTCCGTATCCATTCGTTTCCATTTGTGTTGTTATATAGGCGTACAAGATTTCCTGCTTTGCCGATACGGTTTTCTCTTCAACCATCGGATTTTCTTTGCAGGCACATAGCAGAGCCGTCAAAACAAGAGCAACCGCCAATACCAACAATCTTTTTTTCATTCGGATACCTCCTCTTTCCAGTATTTGCGGTAGCAGTCGTCGCAGCCTTTTCCATTTGGGCATTCAATGCTTTTATCAATGTCGCAAGGTTTAATACACAAAATTCCATCATCTTCACCTATTTTTGCATTAGGGAACATCCTCAAAAACTCGCTTTGGCGAGTCTTGATAGGGTGCTCATTTGCCCAGTAAATTACGCGGTCAATATGCGTTTCGATTGTGTCTATGTCGGTATTTGTCATTGCGGATGTAGCAAGCCAGCAACGGTGCCTCAGTCCATCGTACAGAGGGCAGGCCGCGCACCCGTCCTTTCCGAGAATCATCGTTCGGCACATGCGAATGCGTGCCTTTTCGTACTCTAATGCGTCCATCACTCATCAACCTCTTCGTTCCAGTATTTGTATCTGCACTTCTCGCACATTTCTTCAGATGGCACGCTTACCTCGCACGCCTTCTTTTTGTCAAAATGCGCAGTGCAAAAAGTGGTTGTAATACTGTACATGTTCGCATTCGGGAACATTTTTTGAAATTCACTTTTTCGTGTTTTTACGGGGTGGCCTTTTGCCCATTGTTCAACGATGCTTTTAACTTTGGAAGCCTTCTCATCTGTGATGTGCAATAGTACATCACAAACACTTCCCATTTCGCTGAAATTATTATATAGAGGGCATTTTTCACACATTTCACCACTGTAACACATGCGCTTCATTGATTTGTAAAATTCAACTGCGTCCATAGTCTTACTCCTTATCCAGCCCGCGGGCTACATACTGCCCATAGGTCAGGCCCAGGGCGGCGGCTTCGCAGGTACATTGCTCAATGGGTTTTATGGTTTTCTTCAGGCAGGGATGCGCAGCGGGTTTCTTGCTTTTTTTCAAAACACCGGCATCTCTGCGGCGCTGGTAGGATGCCTGCGCGCTTTTGATATTGCGCTTGCGGATGCAGGAATCACAATAGCGCTTTGTGGGCTGTACGTCCCACATGATTTTCCCGCAGGTCTTGCAGAATTTTGTTGTGGTCATAGCGGCTCCTTTGTTTGGGGTGCTTCAATGCCGATGCTTTGTAGCGTTACCTGCGCCCAGAGGTCGGCAAGCTGGTCATTGCGGTACTCATTGTATTTGTCGGCTACCGGGCCTGTCATTACATACTGAATCCGTTTCAAGGTGCGGGGAGAAAGACCGACCTGATAGCACGCCAGCAGACACAGATAGGTGGCGCGAGTAGCAATGTCGTTGCGCTCCTTCATGACAGCTTCCTGCGCACGGCACTGGATGTTCTGAATTTTAGCTTCTGCATAAGCGTCTATGGCCTTCTGCATGGCCGGGGTGGGATGAAGTCTGGCTTTCATGAGTTACACTTCCTTGCTTTCCGAAATACGGCTTTCCCAGCGTTTGCGCTTTTGCTGCATGATTTGCTCGATTTCATCTGGGTAGTAGTTTTTTTCTTCAAAAACCTCCATACAGAGCTTTACGTCTGCCAGTTCTTTAAGCAAATCCTGTAAGCATTCTTCTTCTGATTTTGGCGTCGGATTCTCATCGCGGAGCTTACGGGCAAATTTCAAGGCTGCCTGCGCAAGCTCTGCGCTTTCTTCTGCCAACTGTTCCAATACGGCGGGAGTCCCGATTGTAGAGCTTATGTACAGATTCCCGGATGTAATCTTTTTACAGCCGCCCGGATGGTCTGCGTTACCGCCTTTCAGATTGCAGCATGGACTGCTATAGTCGCAGCAGCAGCCGCAGTCAGGGCATTTACGTTCAGTTGTCATCTACTTCATCCTCCAATTCTTCAATAAAAATTTCGGTGCGTGGGTTGGATTTGTCGACCATCACGCGGGAACCGTCCACGCTGGCGATAATCGTATAGTTATCATCTGCAAGGATTTTGCCTGCAACTAGCACGTCGTGAGCGGCTTCTATCAAGTTTGTCAGGTCTGTACGTCTGCGGGTTGGCATGTAAAACACTGTGGCAACGCGATAGCGGCCCTCTAGGGGCTTTATCGGTTTTGGGTATAAATACCATAAGGCCGCCGCTTCGTACCGCTTGTAGGCCGCGCTCTGGGCGATAAATGGCTTTCTGGTCTTTTGGTTGATAAGGATTCGCTGTGAGTTCTTTTTCGTGATGGGCGGGATGCGGACAATGTACTTGTAAATCATCAGTCCCACCCTGCATAAGCATTGCGCCCTGCGTCCTTACCCGCTTTATATTTTGCAGTCTGTTTTGCACAAAAATCAGCATCCAGTATTTCAAGCTCCGCCATATCGTCATAGAACTTTGCGTCCAAAGCATCCATGGGCTTCTGAATCTCGTTGCACCAATTCCGCAATTCAGCAGGGGATGAGGGCGGGAACATCTGACCAGACTTGATTTTCTTATCAAGTGCTGTTCGCTGTAAAGAAAGCGGAATGTCGGACAAGTCTTTTTCCCATACCGCAATCATTGCTTTCTTTTGCTGCGGCGTTTTCCCATTGCCGAAGTTGGGCCACTTAGCAGCAATCAGGCCCATTATCGGGTGCAGGTCTGTCCCATGCTGAACGCCCTCAATAGCTCCTGCCAGCGGTGCAACGGTCATTGTCCCGTAAGCCAATCAAAATCCCTCCCGTCATTGCGTTGTGCTGGCTGCTGGCTGCGAATCGGATAGAACGCTTGCCAGCCCATCCGCACGATTTCTCGCATATAATCCTGCAAGCTTAAATTGCTTTCAGCGGCCATTTCCGCCAGCTTGTCAAGGTTCTGTCCGATAGTGCCCTTAGTTTCAGGGGCGCGTTTCTTCTTGCGGTTGTCCAGCCACTCAAACAGCAGCCCCCGCAGTTCCTCGTCCTGCGTATAATCCTCGATGGCCTTCTTTGCCGAAAACGCAGACGCGCGCTTGCGCGTAGCCAAGCTTTCAGCTTGGCATATATCTTGAGTATCGTTAGATACGAAAGATATATTTTGTTTTTGTTTTTTGTTTTTTGTTTGGGGTACGTTCGTTAACGACTGTTCACCGTCGTTAACGTTCGTTGACGTTCGCTCACCGTCGTTAACGGCTGTGGTCGAGCGTTGACCTCTGTTTGCCTTGTTCTGGGCGCATTTGGCTTCGTATCGTTCTTTACCTGCATCAATGTCCTCTGCAATGAAATCAAACGCGGTTTCCTCACGCCCATTGAGTTGCGTCTTTTCTCTCGTCTCGTTGTATAACATAAGAGCACGGAACAGCCGACCTAGCTCGCTATCTGATAGGTTGCGCGTCTTCTTCCTGTAGGAATTGAAGCAGCAGAAGTATTCTAGTGCCATATTCAGTTGTCCTTTTCCCTATCCTTAAAACGGCAAATCTCCGTTATCCTCAATTTCTGCATAGTCATCACCGCTACCATGTGAGAGCGTAGGAGTCGCGCTCTGCGCGGTGCTCTGCGCGGTGTGGGTGTTTTCCTTGCTTCCGGCAAAGTTGACGTTCTGGGCTACAATTTCGGTTGCTGTGCGGTTCTGGCCGCTTTTGTCTTGGTAGCTGCGAGACTGCAAGCGCCCATCAATAATAATGAGCTGGCCCTTCTGGAAGTAGCGGCAGATAAATTCTGCCGTCTTGTCCCACGCAACAATATTCAGCCAATCGGCCTGACTCTGGCCGTTGGCATCCTTGCGCCCTCTGTCGCAGGCGATGGAAAAAGAAACGACGTTCTTTCCTGTGGTGGTCTGGCGCATTTCAGGGTCGCGAGCGAGGCGACCCATAACTGCAACAACATTCAGCATCTTTATTCCTCCAAGTAGTTGATATAGAAGCGGCGGCGAAAGTCGTCGTGGTTCCAATGGTAATAGGCTTCTGCAAGCAGTTGGCCTTGTTTGTGGTAGTGGTCTTGCAGGTCGCCGCTTGAATGAATGGCGGCGTGGCAGGCGGGGCAGACGTTAATCCAGAGGCCCAGTGCCTTGCTGGCCTTGCGGCGGCTTCCGCCGTAGATTTCATGCCGGGCGGTGTCTCCAAAGCGGTGGCAGTGATAACAGCGGAACGATTCATGTACGAACAGCGACGGCGCGTAGTCGTTCTTGTCAAGCTTCACGCCGAATTCATTGCGGGTCTGCATCGTCTGTCAGTCCTTTCAACTTTGAAATTTCTTCCGGGGTCATGGTGGGGATGCCCTGCTGCTGGCATTCCTGCACAATCAGTTCAATGAGGCGGTGCATCTGGGAGGGGTTGAACTGGGAAGAGCCGTACCAGCATTGCAGGTTGTAGAAAGTCCCCTGCGGGGTTGTCATTTCATCGAGCTTGTGAACCTGCCAGCCATCGCCCTTGCTCTCCCAGCCGTTTTTGAATGCTTTTGCAGCATCGGCGCGGAGGGTGACAAGGGCTGAACTGCCGCCGATGTCGCGTATCAAATCACGGTAGATGTCCAGTACAGGGCGGTTGATTTTGGCGGCAAGCTGGTTCATGAGCGTCCATGCGTAAGCGTTGGCCGAGAGGCTGCGCTTTTGCGAGGCCGTGCCGATGACGGCGGCAAGGGGCTTTCCCTCGTCAATAACGGCGCGGGCTTTATCGCAGTCGGCGGGGGAACATTCCAGCGTGATTGTGTTTCCGATAACAACTGCGGTCTTGATGGCAATTTGCTGCTTCATTTTCTGTGTTCAAACTCCTTTGCAACGCTGCGCCAATCATCATCGGTGAAGTCCTTAAACAACTTGCCAATAAAGGTCTTTGCTTCTGTTTGGACTGTCTTTTTGTCCTTACCGGTTCGCTGTGCATATCCTGCCAGCGCAGTTGTTGCCATGTCCTTTACGACCTGTGCGGTAACTTCTGGTGATGCTGTGACCGGCTGGGGCTCTTCTTCATAGCGCTCTTTAAATTCATCTGCTTCACTGTCGGAATAGATGCCGTCAAACGCAAGTTTGCAGATTTTTAAAACAACACGGTCAAACAAGCGTTTGTATGCCATTGCGTAAGGGTAAGCGTTCTTACAGTTCTGCGTAGATGCTTCACCGACCTCATATAAGCCTTGTGCCTTATTTGCATAGGTAAAAACAAGCGAATTTCCGTAGCCGGATTTGTCGACAGACACACAATCCGGGTTAAACTTATCCTTTTCCGGCATGTTATCATTGATTTTCAGGCAGGCGTTGTGACTGATGATAAGGCCGGTATACATCATTTTCCCGGTTTTGGTTTCGTTCATGAGAATCCAGAAGTCTGCCTCGTTAAGGTAGGGCCGTTCCTGAATGGCCTTTATGGCTTTGGCACGGCTGGCAAGGTATTTTGCACTCTGCACGACAGGGATTTGTTGCCGAGTCTTGAGAGAATATTCAGAAGTTTTTTCGTTAAACATCAAATAGATTCTCCTTCCGGGTCTGGTGTGGTCAGGTGGATGCGGTAGCACTCCGGCGGACAGGCGTGCTCCAACGGGATGGCACGAACTACAGGCTTTTCAATGTATTCACCATCCACGAACGTAAAAATTGTCATGTTGCGGCGACTGCCGCTGGAAAAAAAGCGCAGCTTAAAAGCATCTTCCAGCGCTTCAATTTCCTCTTTTGTAAGGCTAGACAAAGTCGTTCCAAATCCTGTTATGCTGTAGATTCGTGGGCGATTAGCCGCATACTTTACAATTTTTGCTACCGATAAAAGCTGCGAGTATAACTGTAGCGCAATATTCGCTTTTTCCAATTGTGTCATCTGTCATCCTCCATGCAGGCAGGTTCTTCCCAAGCGCCATCCTGGGTGATGCAGTTCTCACATCCAAGAATCTCGTTGCCTTGCTTATAAATGATGGTGCATTCATCGCCGCATACCGGGCAGCGGGGACGGCGGGGTTCGGCGGGCGGAAAGGGGTTGTCTTGATGGCCCCAGAAGCTAGTCATTCGTCGGCCTCCTGTTTTTCTTCCTCATCAGAAAAATGCAGCTCCATCAAGTCGGCAATCGCAAGGTACTCTTTGGCGTATTTGCTGTCGCCGTGAGTTTTCTTGACGATCTCACGGAACTTCGCCAAATCACCATAAAAGCAACCACACTGTACGCGGAGAATTTTATCCTTGCATCGGAAAAATGTGGTCGCGCGGAAGCAGTGACCAAAGCCTGTAACAACGGCGTAGTCTGCATCGCCGTAGACCCGCGCATCGCCGGAGACCCGCGCATCGCCGGAGACCCACGCATTGCCGGAGACCCACGCATTGCCGGAGACCTGCGCATCGCCGGAGACCCGCGCATTGCCGGAGACCCACGCATTGCCGGAGACCTG
>ERZ779664.148-NODE-148-length-37170-cov-8.015870_pt1 | contig 37170 bp, 34 predicted proteins | sample MGYA00511478_ERZ779664 | MGnify/ENA primary metagenome ERZ779664 (study PRJEB29588, sample SAMEA2160437) | human gut metagenome | biome: human gut; feature: human-associated habitat; material: faeces | place: Denmark | collected 2008/2010 ...
AACCCACGTATCCAGCTTGGAAGGCTGGTGTTCTACCATTGAACTACACCCGCATGTAGTCGGGGTGACAGGATTCGAACCTGCGACCTCCTGGTCCCAAACCAGGCGCTCTAGCCAAGCTGAGCCACACCCCGAAGGATTTGTTTGCGTTCTTTCCGTGACGCAAGAATTAGTATATAGCAAAGGGAAGAATATGTCAACAACTTTTTTTATTTTTTTTATATTTTTTTTAAAGTGGCTGCCGGTCAGCTTAAAAAAGCTTGCCGGCAGGCATTTTATCCGTATACGTTGCAATTTAACGCCTATACTCTATATCACCTTCACAAGCATCTCTTTCATGGCGCGAAGAGCCTTGCCTCGATGGCTTATGGCATTCTTCTGCTGGGGAGTAAGCTCTGCCGAAGAGCAGCCGTACTCATCTAAATAGAATATAGGATCATAACCAAAGCCGTTGGCTCCCGCTATCTCCCATCCTATATAGCCCTCCATAGTCTGTCTGGTCACAAGTTCCTTTCCATCAGGCAGCACTGCGGCGATAGCACACACAAAGCGGGCTGTACGCTTCTCCTTTGGCACCCCGTCAAGGCGTTCTATAAGATTATTATTCTTTATATCATAGGAAGTATCCTCGCCCATATAGCGCGCTGAATATACTCCCGGTTCCTTATTCAGATAGTCAATCTCAAGTCCTGAGTCGTCTGCGAGAACAATTGCATCTGTGTGTGCCGCTATTGCGCGTGCCTTAATCAGCGCATTGTCTTCAAAGGTCTTCCCATCCTCCACTATATCCACATTGATACCTGCTTCCTTCATTGAACGGATATCCACGTCACAGTCTGAAAGTATCTCTTTGATTTCTCTGAGCTTATCCTTGTTTCCTGTTGCAAATATGATTTTTGTCATAATATATTTCCTTCCTTCAGTGCTTTTGCCATATCATCTGTTATCAGAAAAGGCCTTTATACAGAGGTTACAATCCTGTTTTTCCTTTACATTGATATATGCCACACCATCATAGCTGATATAGCCCTCGCCATCATCCAGATTGACCGTAGACATGTATGCTTCTCCCGAGTTGTACTCTATAGCCATCGGATGAGTCGAGCCCGGTGTATTTATATAAAGTACAATGGCATAACGTTCACCGGACTCCAAATCAACAGGCTCATCAAAATCAACAGTGTAATAGCCTGCATTTTTTAGTGACCCCTCAGCCACCAGCGTCTTATTTTTAAAAGAATACTCATTCTCAAAATTCTTAACTACATACAGCTTGTATGAGGTATCCGCTGCTGTGGCATAAAAGCCGGAAGCCCTTAGCGATTCAGCCGACTGTGCGGTAAATATGTTGGCTCCGTACATATCCTCCTTGTCGTAGCCCATCTTTCCTACCCAGCCACACAGGTCACTCTGGTATATATTATCATAATTGTCAGCGCTCTCTATATCTGTATAAACAACATTGTGCGTGCCCACATTTGTATCGTAGTATGACACATAGAACACCCCATTGTCTCCAAAACTGCTGCCCCAGCTGTTCTGGCATATAAAGGCTCCATCTCCTTCCAGATCCACATTGAAGTTTTCCTTAGGGTAATTGTCATCCCAGCCAATTATAACCACATCATGATTTGGCTTATCTTGACCCATGTAACAGTAAGAATTAGTCTGCTTATTGTAATAAGGCGTCTTTGTCCTGGAGCTTGATATTGTACTGTAAAGCGATGTCTGCACACCACCATATTTGAAAACAGCCTCCTTTATGCCCTGGTAGTCCTTTCCATCTATGATAAGCATCTGCTGCACATGCTTTACTGCAGCAAGATCATCGCGTGTCACTCCATCTCCGTAAGGATCATCCGCGTCATAAACCGGTCCCTGCCATGCTGCCAGATATGCCATTCCCATGGTATACTCTCCACCGTCATACTGATTGACGTTGAAGGAATTGCTCATACTCATATGATCCACTGAAAACAAAAGCTGCTCCTCCGGCATAAGGGCTGACTCGAGTGCACTTGTGGCCGCAAAAGCCCAACAGGTGCCGTAGCTGCCCTGATCCCTGATCAGTGACACACGCTGTCTTTCCCTCAGATCATACTTTGTTGGCACCGTTGATACACCCTCGGATTTGTCTGTCATAGTGAGCGTATTTGTCGCCGTATCAAAGCTGCAGGTCATATCCAAAAGTTTAGACAGCTTGTCTAAGCTTGCATAAAACTGCCCCTTATACTGTACAAAGCCATTGTCGTCTGCCAGCTTGAAATCAGCTGTCAGACTGTGCTTTTCCACCAGAAGCTCATTTTTATTGTATACATGTGCACTGCTGTTTAGTGCATCGCGAAGCATAGACACGGGAACCATTATATTCCTGTTCTCATCCATATACACATGCTCATCCTCGCTCGTATACTCCTTATTTTCTATCATAAGCCTGATGGTGGTGCCATTTACATCAGCAGCCACAAGCGGACTCCATATAGTATTATCTATCTGTGCTCCTCTGAACGCGCCAAGTGTAGAGCTGTCCTTTGCATATATGTAAAAATTAGACACAAAGATAAGTGCCAAGATAAATGTAAATGCAATATATCTCTTTGAATATTTCATATACCCTGCTAATCCTTTTTCCTTCTCGGAGGCTTAGGCCCCATAAACTGATAAAAATATGTCTTTATCATACCATTGTAGATTTTCCTGTTTTTGTCAGCTTTTCTGCCGATATAGCGCTCTGTATCCTCATAGCTCGTAATCAGATACATCGACCATGCATCAAGCCTCTTATAAGCTTCTCCAATCTGTGAATACAGTGCCGGGAGCGCTGATTTCTCCTCGAGTCGCTCACCGTATGGAGGATTTGAGATAATAAATCCGTACTTCTTCGGGTGATGCAGGTCAGCCACAGCCCTCTGCTGGAAATGAATCATGTGCTCCACTCCGGCTCTCTTGGCATTTTCCCTGGCTGCAGCCACCACATCAGGGTCAATGTCATAGCCCTGGATGTCCACCTGCACATCCTTATCTATCATATCCTCTGCCTCCTGCACAGCCTCATACCACAGCTTTCTTGGTATGATATTGGTCCAGCTCTCAGCTGTAAACTCCCTGTTCATACCGGGTGCTATATTTGCTGCCATCATGGCTGCCTCTATCGGAAATGTACCACTGCCGCAAAACGGATCCACAAGTATTCTGTCTGCATGCCATGGTGTAAGCATGATGAGCGATGCTGCAAGTGTCTCAGTCAGCGGCGCCTTGCTCGTTGCCAGACGGTATCCTCTCTTGTGAAGGGAATCCCCCGATGTATCAAGTGTCACCATCACCTCATCCTTGTACAGAAAAACCCTTACCGGATACTGTGCTCCGTCCTCCGGGAACCAGTCAATGTGATAAGACCTCTTCATTCTCTCAACCATAGCCTTTTTCACGATAGACTGTATATCAGATGGTGAAAAAAGCTTACTCTTTATGGAAGAAGCCTTTTTCACCCAGAATCTGCCGTCCTTTGGAATATAATTTTCCCATGGGAGAGCCTTTACATTTTCAAAAAGCTCATCAAATGTGGCAGCCTTAAAGCGTCCTACCTGAAGTAATACTCTCTCTGCGCCTCTTAAGAATATATTCGCTCTGCATATAGCCTCAGCATCGCCCTCAAACGATACCCTGCCGTCCTCCACACGTGTTATCTCATATCCCAGATCATATATCTCCCTCTTGACTACTGCCTCAAGGCCAAAATGACATGGCACAACAAGCTCAAATCTATTCATATATTGTGTAACTGCCTTTCTATAATTGTACTTTACATTGTTATCTAATATTGTTGCATAAATTTCAATTTTTTTAAATAGTTTCAGCCATATTTCTGCAACTTTTTTTGATATCCGCACATAGCATTGTATCCTCCTATGACTGTCGCTGTATCAAAACCGCGATTTCCCAGATATCTGGCCAGCTTCATGCTGCTTCCACCATGCGTGCAGTAAAAAATCACACTCTGTGACACATCGAGTTCACTCTCATATGAATCCGTGATATCCATAGGCATGCTGAGTGCGCCTTTCCAGTGCGACCTGTCGTATTCCTCTCTTGTTCTTATATCTATAAGCAGTGCATTCATCTCTTTTTGCACCTTATAAAGCTCATCCGCATAAACTATTTTAAATTTCATACATCCATACGCCAAAATACGAATTTACATTATGATATTCATTTTATTATGAGATGTGAACTGCGATAAATCACCAAAATCATTATAGCCGGCACTTTAGTACTTTAACTTTTTAATAAATTAACTCGTTTTGTTAAAATTATATTATTTTGTCTTTCAAAGTATTGCTTTTTAATTACTGTTATTTTATAATGTTTCCGAAAAGAGAAATCTTTTCAATGTTATACCTCTTATTAATTATTTATACTCCCCTCAAAAGAGCCGGTCACGTGACCGGCTCTTTTATACTGCTTATATTTTTTTATATTTATCAATCCAAAAGCATCTCATACTCTGCTAACGGCAGTGGCTTTGAATAATAAAAGCCCTGTATACTGTCGCAGTCTATATTCTTCAAAAACTCTACCTGCTCCTGACTCTCAACACCCTCGGCGGTCACGCAGATTCCCATCTCCTTGGCCAGCGCTATCGTGTGCACAAGCAGCCTCTCACCATTTGAATCTCCTATATAGTCAATCAGGCTCTTGTCGATTTTGAGTGTATCAAAGCACTTCATATTGAGGGTAGCAAGTGATGAATAGCCTGAGCCAAAATCATCCACCAAAAGCGGAAATCCTTTGCCATGGAATCTATCCGCAATACTCTTGATTTCATCATTATCGACCGCTGCACTCTCTGTAATCTCTATAGGCACAAGATGTGTGTATATGCCGATTCTTCTTGCTATATCATGATATCTTTTGACCACAGACTCAAAGTACAGGCTCGCTCTGGACAGGTTGATTGAGATAGGAACTATTTTTTTCCCCTCATCAAGCCATCTTCTCTGATGTGTACACACCTCGCGGAACACATACTCATCAAGCGCCTTAATCATGCCGTTTCTTTCAAAAAGCGGTATAAATTTGGATGGCGGAATAATCTCATTATTTCCTCTTCTCCACCTGACAAGTCCCTCTGCACCGACCAGCTTGTTGGTCTTTGGAGCATACTTGGGCTGATACCATATCTCAAAACGATTGTCATTTAAATCCCTGTAGAAGTTATCCTCCATCTGCTTTTCTTCGACAATCCTTTCTGTATCGGCCTGACTGTATATCTGATAAAGCACGTCCTTCCGCTCCTTGATCCGATTCTTGGCAAAGTTGGCCTCGCTGTATGCTTCCTCAACCTTTTTGCCCGGCTCCCATTTTGTCACACCAAAGTATGGCTGAATCTTTGGAATCTTTAAGGATTCTGAAACCTTAATAAGCTGTAAATTGATGGTCTGTATCTTTCTGATAACATTATTTATCTTGTCATCCGCACAGAAAATAACAAATCTGTCTGCATTTATATGACCTGATATGTCATTATATCCTACAACACCGCGTATATTTTCAGAAATCCATTTAAGCGCCTCATCGCCCCTTGCCACACCACAGATGGAGTTTACTATCTTGAAGGAGTGAATATCCATGGAAATCAGATATCCTGATACCTTTCTGTCACGCAGCTTCTTTTTAAAGCTCTCGTAATTGTTGCCTCCGGTCACTGTATCCACATACGCTATACGCTCAAGCTCTCTTTGCTTCTCCGGGCTTATATCCGAAAAGCCCGCTATCATCTTGTGCAGCTCTCCCACGCCAGACACATTGACAAACTTGGCTCTGCAATACTGTACCTGTCTATCCCTCACGATGCGGTAATCATGCTGATAGGTATCCTTTATCAAAAACTGCCTGCGCAGATTATTAATTGATGTCTCTGAAAGCATGTGAAGCTTATCCTCCTCTAAGACGATAGCATTTACATACTTTTCCATCATCTCATGATAGCCCTGTTTTGACTCAAGCACTTCTCCAAACATAGCACGGACAGAAGGATTCATCCTGTATGGATACATCTTATTGTTGTCTACATCTACATAGTAGATACTGTTGAAGTTGCTTCCTAAAGCATTCACCATCTCACTCTCGTTAAGACGCTCATCAAGCTGCTCAGCAAGCCCTATTGCCTCAACTGTTCTGCCATCATCATTAAAGCAAATCGACTTGAATGATATCCTGTAGGTATCTGTTCCTTCCTTGGCATGCAGTACTACAGTAGCAAATTTTTCTCCCTCTGCAATCTGTTCAACAGCCTTCAGCAGATTATCCCTATCAACCATGCTGTCTATAAACGGATTGTTTATAATATCCACATTTTTCTCCTCTGAGTCATCTAATGAATCCTCTGATAAAAAAGACCTCAAACGGCCTTCCTGCGGAAAGCACTTAAAAACATACTTTCCCCAAGAGGCGAATGCGGTCTTTATATCCATCTCTATTTTGTTTTCATCATCAAATCTGTTACTCATAATAATTCCCACAAAAACAAATAAATTATTAAAACTCTTTCATATCTATCACTACTATATCATTAGTAGGTCATTTCGTAAAGTTTTGTTTTTTCTAATTTTGTTCTTTTTGTGTATTTTATGAATACATGTTTTATTTTATGGCATCGAGTGCGTTTGAGATATCTGCAATCAAATCCACCTTGTCCTCAAGACCTAAGCTTATTCTGATAAGCTCTGCCGGCACTCCTGCTTCCTTAAGCTGCTCATCATTCATCTGACGATGCGTGCTTGTTGCCGGATTTAAGCAGCAGGTTCTCGCATCTGCCACATGTGTCTCGATTGCACCAAGCTTTAATGCCTTCATAAATGCAGACGCTGCCTCTCTGCCGCCCTTTAAGCCAAATGATACGACTCCGCAGCCTCCGTTTGGAAGATACTTCTGTGCTCTCTCATAGTATTTGTTTGAAGGAAGCCCTGAGTAGTTTACATAGGCAACCTTTGGATGATTTTCCAAAAATTCAGCCACTGCCTGTCCATTTTCCACATGCTTTGGCATACGCACATGAAGTGACTCAAGGCCAAGATTCAGCATAAATGCATTCTGTGGTGACTGCATAGAACCAAAATCGCGCATAAGCTGTGCTGTACATTTAGTGATGAACGCACCTTCCTTGCCGAATTTCTCTGCATATGTTATGCCATGATAGCTGTCATCAGGTGTGCACAGTCCCGGATATTTATCTGCATGTGCCATCCAGTCGAATTTGCCGCTGTCTACGATTGCTCCGCCGAGTGTGGCTCCGTGTCCGTCCATGTACTTTGTGGTAGAGTGTGTGACAATATCTGCGCCCCACTCAATTGGTCTGCAGTTTACAGGTGTCGGGAAGGTATTGTCCACTATAAGCGGTACTCCGTGCTCGTGTGCCACCTTTGCAAAAAGCTCTATATCAAGCACCGTAAGCGCAGGATTGGCAATAGTCTCACCAAACATAAGCTTTGTGTTCGGTCTGAATGCTGCATTCAGTTCCTCCTCTGTAGCATCAGGAGATACGAATGTAGCTGTAATACCCATCTTTGCCATAGTTACCGCGATGAGGTTGAAGGTGCCTCCATAGATGGATGATGATGCTACGATATGGTCTCCGCACTCACATATGTTGAACATGGCATAGAAATTGGCTGCCTGTCCTGATGATGTGAGCATGGCAGCAGTGCCACCCTCCATAGCTGCGATTTTTCTTGCTACCGTGTCACAGGTCGGATTCTGCAGTCTGCTGTAGAAATAGCCCTCTGCCTCAAGGTCAAAAAGCTTTCCCATGTCCTCGCTTGTGTCATATTTGAATGTAGTTGACTGAATAATCGGAATCTGTCTCGGCTCTCCGTTTCCGGCTGCATAGCCTGCCTGTACACACTTTGTACCTATACTGTATTCTTTCATTGTGCTTCTCCTTTATTATGTTAATGTTTCAGTTGGATATAGTATATTACATTTGGCGCGTTTTGACAAATTCAGATTATATAACTTTTATCATCATAAATTCTTAAGCTTTATAACATATTGTATCTACCAGTGCTTCATAGCTGCTGTCATCAGCTTGCAGTATCTCTCTGACATTGTGCTGCTCTAATGCTGCTGTTGTTTTTTCACCTATCGAGTATGCTGTTTCCACGTATGCATTCTCCGGCAGCATATGAAAAAATCTTTCCACATTTGATGCGCTTGTAAAAACCGCTTCACTTACCATTTTTCCAATGCTTTCAGGAATACTCTCATATGCCTGCTCATTTACATATGCATCAATTTTTTCTAATTCACATATTTCTTTAAGCCCTGCCTCAATGTCAGGTGAAGCCTCCTTTGCCGAGAAAATGCAGACTTTGATTTCATCATTATCGCCCATATACGAACTCAATTCTCCTGCAAGTCCTTTTCCGGTCTGTTCTGCCGGAATAATATCTGCCTTTATGTGATGCTTTGCAAGCTCTTTTTCTGTAGCTTTTCCCACCACTGCAAACCTTGCACTTGCTATAAGCCTGATGTCAGCCCCTGCCAGATCCAGATTATAGAAAAATGATCTTACACCATTTTTGCTTGTAAAAACAATCCAGTCTGCCGATCTTACCTTATCGGCAAATTCAGGAATTATAACTGGTTTAATTATGCCTGTCTTAACCGGTGTGACATCTGCTCCAAGCTGCTGTAATTTTGCTATCAATTCGTTTGTTTTGATATACGGTACTGTGATTTTTCTTCCAAACAGCGGTCTTTTTTCAAAGAAATCAAGCCTGTCATTCAGTGAAACCACATCTCCCACAACGATTATAGCCGGTGATGTCAGCTTTGCTTCCTCAATCTTTTCTCCGATATCCGCAAGCGTTCCTATACATTTGCGCTGCGCGGCAAGTGTGCCGTTCGATATCACTGCTGCCGGAGTATCCGCTCTTCGTCCTGCTTTCATAAGCCCTGCTACAATGCTTTTTACATGCGCGAGACCCATCAAAAATACGCAGGTGATTGTCTCATCTGTAAGAAGGGAATAGTCTATATCTGTCTCCTCATCCTTTCTGCTGTGCGCAGTGATGACCTGAAAGCCTTTTGCTATACCTCTGTGTGTGATAGGTATTCCTGCAGCCGCAAGCGCTGCAACCGACGAACTGACACCCGGTACCACTTCTACCTCCACATTTCTATCTACCAGGTAGAGAGCTTCCTCTCCGCCTCTTCCAAAGACATACGGATCTCCGCCCTTTAAACGGACTACAAGCTCATGATATTTTGATTTCTCGTACAAAAGCTCGTTTATGGCATCCTGCTTCATGACATGCTTGTGATTTTCCTTGCCCACATAAATAAGCTCACAGCCTGCCTTTACCATTGAAAGAAACTCTGGTGATGACAGCCTGTCATACACCAGACAATCCGCCTGTTTTATATATTTTTTTCCTTTTAAAGTGAGCAGGCCCGTATCTCCCGGTCCTGCTCCAACTAATACTACTTTTCCTGTGTTTTCTCTCATGATTTTCCTAATTATTTTTCTACTGAATTATTATGATTAAAAATTATGACTTGATATTTTTAGTCGATTTCTAATTTATACCGAATATCGTGCACCGCACGCTCCACAATATCGTTTCTGTCTGATGTCATATCCCATACCTGCTCTGTCCTGGCAAGCTGTTTTCCATCCTCTGAACCAAACATCGCAAGAAGCTTTAGCCTGTTATTTTTGTTGCTGTCATTACCGCGGTCTTTTTCACTTACAATATCACAGTATGCAGCCACAGGCAGATGACAGTTTCCACCGATTCGCTTTAAAAATTCTCTCTCAATGCCTGCGCACAGATTGGTTTTCTCATCTGACAAAGCATCAAGCTTTGCCATCAGCTTAGCATTGTCAGCACGTAGCTCAAGCGCAAGTGTGCCCTGTGCCGGAGCCGGAATCATATCATCCTCTGAAAAGTACTGTGTGATCTCAGAATCTCTTCCGATACGCTTTATTCCCGCCGCTGCAAGTACGATTCCATCCAGTCTATATTCGTTATACTTATTCTGTTTTTCGTTAGCTATCTCATTGTTATTTACAGTATTATCGGCAACCTCTTCATATATAATTTCACTATCATATAGCTTACGAAGCCTCGTATCGATATTTCCGCGTATGCCAACCACCTTAATGTCAGGACGCAGCTTTAAAAGCTGATACTTTCTGCGCTTACTTCCGGTTCCTATCACGGCACCATAAGGAAGCTCATCCAGTGAAGCGGCATTTTTTAGCACCAAAACATCCCTTGGATCTTCACGCTTCCATGCCTTTGCAAATGTAAGCCCTACTGCCGGTTCATCAGGCATATCCTTCATGGAATGGACTGCCATATGAATCTTTCCCGATAAAAGCTCGTCCTCTATCTCCTTTACGAAGATACCCTTTGAGCCAATCTTATCGAGTGCCTTTTTCTGCTCTAAATCGCCTGTTGTCTTTATGATAACAGCCTTAAAATCATCATCCGGATATGCTCTTTTTAACTTATCTATCACGTAATCAGTCTGAACAAGAGCAAGCTTTGAGCCTCTCGTTCCTATTAAATACCTCATTTTACTCTCCTACGGATCATGCCATTTTCCATTTATCATTTATAAATGAACAACAACTTAAAATCTGTAATACCATACTTTAAACTATATTTCCGGAATCCTTCCATTATCAATAGCTGCACACAATATTTCTTTAAATACACGCTTTCTCTCGGCTTCCGTGTCATATTGCGCTATTACTTTTTCGCGGATCTGTCCCATGTATTCGTTCAGCTCACCAAGAAACGGAGTAAGAATCTCCTGCTCTTTGCCTTTCAGATACTGAGTCAGCACAGGACTGTTTCCTCCGCTCGAAAATGCCGCAACAAGATTCTTTTCCTTTATGTATGACGGAAAAATAAAGCTGCAATCAGCCTTCTGATCGACCGCATTTACCATGATGTCCTTAGCTTTGCAATACTCTGCAATCTCATGATTTAAAGCATTGTCATCAGTGGCAGCGATAACCATTTCCATGCCGTCACAGTCTTTTCGTTCAAACCTTCTTTTTATGAACGTAATTCTATCTGCAGCATCCAGGTCCGTCTGATTGTTTTCTTTATTTGCCGTATATGAGCCCGTTTTATCCTCGCTTGCTATATCATCAATTGTAAGCTTTCTCAGCTCATCACATATATCCTCTGCCACAACCGTGACCTTCGCGCCAAAATCCAGCATTACGATCACCTTGCGGTATGCCACATTTCCACCGCCGACGATCAGACACTCTCTTTCCGTCATATTCACAAACATCGGAAAATACGCCATTTTTATCTCCCTGTAATACCATATCCATACTTTATTTCATACATTATTTCATGCCTTATTTTATACTTTATTATACTCTTTATGCTTTATTTTCCACCTTATTCTTCACACTGTAACCGTTTAATATTCCTGCAAAAACAGGATGAAGTTTGGCTGAAAACACTGCTGCCGATACGCATAATATAAAGTCCGGTGCAACAGTTATCAGACAGTAATCCACTATTACTATGCCCCAGCTGACAGGTGTTGCCGCATAGAAATTCTTCATGCAGTAAAAGTATATCGCTCCAACTGTATAATATGCCACCAGTCCGACCGTTGCCGGAAGAATGAGTGTAAACGCATTGGTCTTTTTAAGCTTTTCTGTGATTGCTCCGATTAAAAATGCTGCAAGCACAAAGCCTAAGAGGAATCCAAAGCCCGGTCTTAAAATGTATGTAGGACCACCGCCTGCTGCAAATACAGGCACTCCCACCAGTCCTATGCACAGATACACTATCACGCTAATCGGTGCAAGCTTTGCCCCGAGCAAAAATCCCGCCATCAGCACAAAAAACCACTGTAATGTAAAATGCATGGTGTACATAGGAAGCGGAATATCAATCTTGATAAATGCTCCAACTGCTATAAGCGCCGCAAAAAGTGCACATGTTGTAAGTTCCTTTGTTTTTAATTTCATTTTCGCACGCTCTTTCGTTTTATTAAATATAAATGCTATAATAACATCTTTCTCTAAAAAAGAAAAGCCATCTTCGATGAAGCTGACTTTTCTTTGCAGCTTTCGCTGCGACTCAAAACATTAACATATGATTTAGAAGTAATATTCATCAGAATATATTCGTAAATCCTCTTTCGTGACCTGTCCACCCTCGATATGAAATGAGTTGATTACAGGATTTTCTGCCATAAGCGACATTATCATGTAGCTCGCATTTGGATCGTATGCAAGCTTTATATCCTCATCCGATGGCCTTGAAGGGCTAGACGGGTGTGAATGCCAGTTGCCAAGCGGCTTAAGGCCGTTTGCTCTCATGTCCTTTATGGCTGCCAGCTGCTCCTTTGGATCCATTGTGAAATGGTCCTCGGCATGGTCTGTATTCGTCAGGTAATATACCTTTGTGATGAGACGACCGTTTTCGTCCTCACTGCCTGCTATCAGACCGCACGCCTCCTCCGGCAGATACTCTTTAGCATATTTTGCTATTTCATCCAGAAACGGATATTTCATTCTTATGATACTCATATCGTTCCTTTCCTTACTGTCCTTTTATTCCTGTGTACGAGGTGCATCAAATCTTCCAGCTGTCTCCTCGCAGACCTCCTGCTCGTAGTCGATTGGCTCGAGAATGGTCGGATGGTCGCCACAGACTGCACAGTTGTGTGTATCCTTTGGAAGCTTAATCTTGTGGAACTCCATGGTGAGTGCATCATATGTAAGCAGATATCCTGTGAGCAGCTCTCCAACACCGATTAAATACTTGATAGCCTCCATAGCCTGAAGCGAACCGATTACTCCGCCCATAGCTCCGATAACGCCTGCCTGCTTACATGTAGGCACTGCATCCTTTGGTGGCGGATTCTTGAATACACATCTGTAGCAAGGTCCCTCTCCCGGCACATATGTCATGAGCTGACCCTTGAAACGGATGATTCCTGCATGTGAAAACGGCTTTTTCTCAAGCACACATGCATCGTTGATTAAGAACTTTGCCGGGAAATTGTCAGTTCCATCGATGATGAAATCATAATCCCTGATAAGCTCTCTGATGTTTGACGCATCTACAAACATACGGTATGTATTGACCTGAACGTCCGGGTTCATGGCGTTCATTGTCTCTTTTGCTGACTTTACCTTGGCTTTGCCAACATCGGCTGTTCCGTGGATAATCTGTCTCTGCAGGTTGGATAAATCTACCTCATCCGCATCCACAATACCGATTGTACCAACTCCTGCTGCTGCAAGATACATGGCTGCCGGAGCTCCAAGTCCGCCGGCACCGATAATAAGCACCTTGCCCTTTAATAATTTCTTCTGACCTTTAACGCCCACCTCATTAAGGATAATGTGGCGTGAATAGCGCTCGATCTGCTCATCAGTCATTGCCATTAGCATCCACCTCCCATGAAGTAAAGGAACTCTACATTGTCGCCATCCTTAAGCACTGTCTTTGGCTTATCCTCTGTGGCAACAAATTCCTCATTTATTGAAACTGTTACATACTCAGGCATATCTACATTCTCAAGCTCGATAAGCTCCGGTAATGTAAGTCCATCCTTATATTCTTTCTTCTCTCCTGCTACTGTGATAGTCATTTTATTTCCTCCTGTGTCACAGATTGTGGTATCTGTAAGTGTTATTATCCTGTATCAGACTGCTTTATATAATAATCTAAAAACTATAATAATGCTTCAACCCACGCCTTCAAATCGGCAGGCTTTTGTACGCCGACCTTTCTATCTAAGACCTCTGCGTCTTTTACGAAAAGCAGTGTCGGATTCGCAGTCACCTCATACTCATCAGCGAGCTCCCCGTCAAAGTTTGTGTTGACCTTGTATACGTGAAGCTTATCCTCATAATCATCCTCGATATCTCCGAGAACCGGTGCCAGCTTCTTGCAGGCCACACATGAATCCGAGTAAAAATCAACAATTACCGGAAGCTTGCTTTTTAATACTTTTTCATCGAAATCAGCCTTTGAAATTCTTGCTGCCATGATTAGTCCTCAACCTTTCTGACGTAAAGAGTGTATGTTCCATCCTCGTTGTCCTCGAGCTTAAGTATCTTGTGTCCCTCTTCCTTCATGCTTCTTGGAACATTCTGTACCGGCTCTCCGTCATTCATACGGATTGCAAGCACCTCACCGTCATCTAATTCCTCTATTGCTACCTTTGCCTTTACAAATGTAAGAGGGCAAACCTTGTCAGTTATATCTACCTGATCGTCGAATGCTATATCTGCCATTTTGCATCTCCCTTCCTATACTCATATTTATTATATTTTTGCCGTAACCGTTGTTGTTTATGCATGCCGGATATTTCCTGCTATACATGGGGATTATTTACCCTCGTATGCTGCCTGAATCTCTTTTTTGAACTCTTCCCCGCCCACTCTCTGAAGAGTAAGTCTGAAACGCTCACCACCGTTTGCATGCTTCTCGAAGAAACTAATTGCTGCATCTGTCACTCTGAAAAGAGTTTCCTTGTCGCGGATAATCGGAACAAGCTGCTCTCCTTTATAGATGTGGTTTCCGAAAAGTCCTCCAAACGATACGATATATCCCGGAGTTCCCTTCCATGCATCTGTCGGACAGCTCTTTACGCAGCGCGCACAGTTGTTACATTTGTCTCTATCGATGACAATCCTGCCATCATCCATGCTAAGTGCACCCTCGCGGCATGCCTTCACACATACACCACACTGGATACAATCGTCATGGCTGCACTCTACTGTCATGCCTCCCTTGATTCCAACATCGTTTTCCTCAGCCTTTAAGCAGTTGTTCTGACAGCCTGTGACACCAAACTTGAACTTGTGAGGAAGCTCTCTTCCGAAGTATCTTTCATCAAGTTCCTTAGCCAGAGTGTATGTATCGATACATCCGCTAGGACAGATTTCTGAGCCCTGACACGCTGTGATAGTACGTACTCTCGGTCCGCAGACACCTGTTCCTACACCGCCCTTTGCCAGTTTCTCTTTTACCACATTGATATCCTCAACCTTGATAAAAGGAATCTCAATACCCTGACGCGATGTCATATGAACATATCCGTGTCCGTATTTCTCAGCAACCTCTGCTACTGTTTTGATATTTTCTGCTGTAAGATTTCCTCCTACAACCGCAATTCTAAGCGAGAAACAGCCCTTTTGCTTCTGTCTCATGAATCCGCCCTTTTTTAGGGCCGCGTAATCAACTTTCTCCGCCATTTTTAATCTCCTTATTGTGTAAATATGTTAATGTTTTGTTTTATATGTAAATGCATATGCACGCTCTCATTTGCATACACATTGATACCTTATTATGATGGCTTAATCAGCTATATTTGCAAAAGCCTGTGCAAAATCATCCTTGAGGTCATCTATATCCTCGATACCCACACTGACTCTTATAAGATTCTCAAATACTCCTGCATCCTCCTTCTGCTTATCTGTGCTGTGAAGACTGATTGTGGAACCCGGATGAATGACCAGTGTCTTTGTATCTCCGATATTGCTGAGTGTGTATGGAATCGTCAGGCTGTCTATAAATTTAAATGCCTTTTCCTTGCTGCCAACCCTGATTGTAAGGATTGCTCCATAGCCGTTTATGAGCTGTTTTTTTGCTATTTCATACCATTTGCTGCTACAAAGCCCCGGATAATTAACCTTTATGTCAGGATAATTGTTTTCTATCCACGACGCAAGCTCGAGTGCATTAGAGCATTCTCTTTCCATTCTAAGACCGAGTGTCTCAAGTCCTATAATATTTAAGTATGCATTCACCGGAGCTAAACAGGCACCCATATTTCTGAAAAGACTGTTTCTCAGCTTTGCGACAAATGCCATAGGTCCATACTTCACATAATCTGCAAAACCCGGATATCTGTTCTTGTCCCATTTGAACTTACCTGAGTCTGTCAGAATACCACTGATTGCATTGCTGCTTCCATTGATATATTTGGAAGATGAATTGACCACGATATCAGCTCCATGCTTTAAAACCTGTATCAGGTAAGCTGTCGATGTGGTATTGTCAACTACAAGCGGTATATCATGTGAGTGTGCTATCTCTGCAAGCTTCTCAATATCTGTGACATCCAGACAGGGATTACCGATAGTCTCTGCAAAAATCAGTCTGGTATGCTCATTGATGCTGTCCTCTATCTGCTGCCAGTTGTTGTTCTCGACATATCTGGTTGTGATGCCGAAGGCCTCAAGATCATGGAATAAATCTATTGTGCCACCGTAGAGGCTGGCGCTTGAGATGAGCTCATCTCCACTGCTTAGTATATTTAAGAAGGTATTCATCAGTGCCGCCATGCCTGATGCGCATGCCACCGATGCTATTCCTCCCTCGAGCTTTGTAATTCTGTTCTCAAAAGCTGTAATCGTAGGATTGGCAACTCTTGTGTAACAGTAGCCCGGAGCCTTGTTTTCAAATATTTTTTCCAGATCTGCCGCGCTATCCTGCTCGAAAGCGCTTGTCTGATATACCGGTGGCAGTGTAGAGCCATTTGTCTCTCTTGTCACGCCGGCATGAAGTAAGCTTGTATTAAATCTCATTGTTTTCTTCTTCTCGTTAATTCTTACATAGTCTATTGTGTTACTAGGAATTGATGAGATTATTATACAAACGCGTGGGATGAAAGTCAATGCTATCAGTTATACAAATTATTTGTGCGTGGTTATATATTTTGTTTATAGCCATTAATGTCCCTTAAATACTCTGCGGCTGTCGTTGCGGCATTTGCGCCGTCAGATACTGCGGTTACCACCTGACGCAGTGTCTTGGTACGGACATCTCCCGCCACATACAGTCCCGGCTGGACGCTTCTATCATGGTCACCATTTTTTGTTGCAGCATATGTGATGCCGTCCTCACCTGCCACTACATATCCTCTCTCATCAAGCTGCACCAGATTCTTTATAAGCTCTGACTGCGGTACTGAGCCATATGCCACGAATACTCCGTCTACAGCCAGTGTCCTGCCACTTTTAAGCTTTATGCCTGTCGGCTTTTTTTCTCCATATATTTCTGTCACTGTTTCGTTTAGGACAAGCTCTACATTTTCTTTCTGCTTTAAGAGCCCAACTGTGCTCTGTGCACCGCGGAAGCTGTCTCTTCTGTGAACCAGATAGACCTTCTCACATATATCGGACAGATATAATGCATCATCCAAAGCGGTATCTCCGCCGCCCAGCACTGCGGCTGTCTTTCCTTTATAGAATGCTCCGTCACAGATTGCGCAGTAAGATACTCCCTTACCGGTATACTCAGCCTCTCCCGGCACTCCTGCCTTTCTCGGATATGCTCCTGCGGTATAGATGAGAGCTCTTGCCTCTGCTATCGTGTCATCATCGAATTTCACTCTGTATATCACTGATTCTTCTTTCTCACCATTTTGCACTGCTTCTATCTGCACTGCTTCTTTTTCGATAAATTCTACATCAAGGGACACTGCATGCTCCCTGAATTTTTCTCCCAGGTCATATCCGTTTATGTTGGGAAGCCCCAGATAGTTGTTCACATTTCCGCTCTCGGCTATCTGGCCTGTCCCCTCGTATTCTTTTTCTGCTACTGCCACATTCAGATTGGCTCTCTTTGCATATATTGCTGCAGACAGTCCTGCCGGACCACTGCCTATTATTATTATATCAAACATGGAATTGGTTCCTTTCATCGTCCATTGAATTTTTTCGGTAACTTATTATATACATTATCCTTAAAAAATACAATAATACCGCCTGCTTTTATAAAACACCTTTATAAAAACAAGCGGTATCAATTTTATCTATCGTATATACATCCTGGCCTCATAAGGTCTTAGCACTGACATATCAGAGGTATCCTTATAATTTGAAATCAGCACCTCCATGCCCTCACACTCCTTTGCAAGCGGCATTGGTATCTCCTTGTCAAAGAAATTGCACACAACAATCATGGTATTTTCTTCATTCTTTCTGCTGTATGCAAAAATATTCTCATCATCCTCAAGTAAAAGTGTAAATTTACCATCAACAAATACCGGATAATCCTTTCTCAGCTGAACAAGCTTCTTGTAGCAGCTAAAGATTGAATCAGGGTCATCCACCTGTGATTTGGCATTTATTTTGTCGTAATTGTCATTTACCTTTATCCAAGGTGTTCCTGTGGTGAAGCCGGCATTTGCCGAGTCATCCCACTGCATAGGTGTCCTTGCATTGTCACGGCCCTTTGCGTAAATGGACTTCATGATTTCATCCTTTGAGTATCCTTTTTCAAGGCGCTCATGGTACATGTTTATGATTTCACAGTCCTTATAATCCTCGATATCATACTGTACATTTGTCATGCCCAGCTCCTCGCCCTGATAGATGTATGGTGTACCCTGCATGCCGTGCAGCAATATAGCAAGCATCTTTGCAGATTCCACTCTGTACTCCCTGTCATTGCCCCATCTTGACACGATACGCGGCAGGTCATGATTGTCCCAGACCAGACTGTTCCAGCCGCAGTTGTAGAGCTCATTCTGCCAGTGAGCCATTATCTTTTTGAGCTTTTTAAACGGAAGCGGTGCAAGGTCCCATTTCTCGCCGCCCTCCTTCTGGTCAAGCCCTATGTGCTCAAACTGGAACACCATAGAAAACTCGCTGCCATCCGGATTGCTGTAAAGCTTTGCGCGCTCTGTGTCTGCGCCCCATGCCTCACCCACGGTAATCAGGTCGCCCTTCTGGAAGGTCTCCCTGCTCAGTTCCTTAAAATATTCCTGAAGCCTTGGTCCGTTTATGGTGATTCTCTTGTCCGGCTCTTTTGCTATCTGGTCGATTACATCAAGTCTGAAGCCGCCGACTCCCTTGTCCATCCACCAGAGAATCATATCGTAGATTGCTCTTCTGACCTTTGGATTCTCCCAGTTTAAATCCGGCTGCTCCGGTAAAAACTGATGGAAATAATACTGTCCGATTTCCGGCACATATTCCCATGCGCTTCCACCGAAACAAGCCTTCATATCACTTGGCGGCACGCCTTCATCTCCGTCTCTCCAAATATAGTAGTCATGGTATGGATTGTCCTTGCTCTTTTTAGCCTCCTTGAACCACCTGTGCTCGTTTGAAGAATGATTTAATACAAGATCCATCATAATCCTTATATTGTGCTTCTTGGCCTCGTTTATGAGCTCCTCCATATCATCGAGACTGCCAAACGTCGGATCAATATCCCTGTAATCCGAAATGTCATAACCGTTGTCCGCCTGCGGTGATTTGAATACCGGCGAAAGCCATATTGCATTGATTCCAAGCGTCTCAAGATAATCAAGTCTTTTGATGATACCCTGTAAATCACCAAAGCCGTCTCCGTTAGAATCCTGAAAGCTCTTTGGATAAATCTGGTAAACTACCGCCTTTTTCCACCATTTTTCGTTATTGTTTTTGCTCATTATGCCCTCCTTGTCTCTTCATTATCTCTTTTAGCTGTCTCTTTTTGTAAAAATTCAGCCTAATTTCTTTAATGCTGTATCAAATTATGCTATTTTACAAGCACCACCAAAACCTCACAGCTTTCAAGCTTAAGCTCGGATGCTCCCACTGAAACAGTGCTCTTTTCAGCATCATTTGTGTTGGACAAAAGCACCTTTTTCACACTGCCATCAAGCCTGATTTGTGCCTCTTTACTGCCAAAATTTGCCACAACCAGCACGCGCTTATTTTCATCCTCTCTGTAATAAGCCATGATGCCATCTGTATCCTCATATGCCGGAACACATCTGCCGTAGGTGAACAACTCCTTAAATTCATCTGACTTTCTGAGTGCCACAAGCCTTCTGTAATAGTTCAAAACAGATGAAGGATCCTTTTCCTGCGCCGCAACATTGATAGCCTTATAGTTTTCATTGACCTTAAGCCATGGCTTTGCTGTGGTAAAACCGGCATTTGCCTCATCACTCCACTGCATAGGTGTCCTTGCATTATCCCTGCTCATCCTTCCACAGGCTGCAAGTGCCTGCTCCTTTGATAAGCCTGCTGCAAGTGCTGCCTTGTACTGATCCTTTGTGCTGATATCGTCATACTCATCTATACTGTTCCATTTTGCATTTTGCATACCGATTTCCTGTCCCTGGTATATAAACGGAATGCCTCGAAGCAGTACGCTGACAGTTCCTAACATCTTTATTCCGGCAGGATTTTGAGCATGCTTTGGTAAAAATCTTGAGGCACCTCTCGGCTCATCATGATTTTCTATAATATTGGCTTTAAAGCCGTACTTTTCTGTCTCAAGCTGTGAACCAAGAATGGCCTTTCTCCATGTGTCAAAATCTATTTTCGGTGCATCATACCAGCCATGCTCTCCATCACTTAAGCACTGTGCACAAAAATCAAATATCGTTGAAAAATGCCCATTCTCACCGATAAACTCCGGCAGCTCCTCAGGCTTCATATTGAATACCTCGCCAACCGTAAATGCATCATACTTCTTAAATGTATTGTTCTTTAATTCCTCTAAGAGCTCTCCGACACCTTCTGCACTTTCAACCATCTTGTAGCAGGCAGCCAGTCCGTCCTCTGCATCCGGCTCAAAATCAGGGAAATCGAGATTTTTCTTTATATTGATTATCGCATCTATTCTAAATCCTGACAAGCCCTTATCAAGCCACCAGTTAATCATCTCATAAAGCTTTTGTCTTAGCTTTTCATTCTCCCAGTTTAAATCCGGCTGCTCCTTCGCAAACATGTGCAGATAATACTTGTCCGTGCCCGGCACCTTCTCCCAGCAGCTTCCGCCAAAATAAGAGCGGTAATTGCTCGGCGGATTGCCGTTTTTACCTTTTCTGAAATAAAAGTAATCAGCATACTCTCCATCCGGATCCTTAAGTGCCTTTTGAAACCATTCGTGCTTATCCGAGCAGTGATTTATTACCAGATCCATGATGATGTGCATATCACGCTTCTTTGCCTCGGCAAGGAGCTCATCAAACTCCTCCATAGTACCGAACTCTTCAGCTATCGCATAGTAATCAGATATGTCATAGCCCTGATCCACAAATGGCGATTTATATATCGGAGACAGCCATATGATATCAATTCCAAGCGATTTTAAATAATCCAGCTTTGAAATGATACCTCTTAAATCTCCTATTCCGTCACCGTTTGTATCCAGAAAGCTCTTTGGATAAATCTGATATGCCACCTTGTCATGCCACCATTTTCTCTCCATAATGTGTACCTCTTATCTAATCATAAATTTTGCACTTATTTACATCTTGAGCACTTTGTCTTGATGTATTATACTGCTATTATAGAAAGTGTTTAGTATAAATTCTTGCAATATTTTTTCATTTTATAACACAATACTGCTCTTATAATTTAAAGGGTATAGTTTTAAAAGCTATGGAGAAACAACAATATGAAAAACAATAATCCGCCTGCCCTCGGGCAGAAAGAAAACGCAAAGCACGGAGAAGTATTTTTTCCTGTTCAGAAATATATAACAAGACTTGCAGCAGATTACCCTGTCATCACTACACACTGGCACGATGAGGCAGAGCTCACACTGATTACAAAGGGCTCATGCACCTATCAGATTGATCTGCTCGAATATGAAGCAAAGGAAGGCGATATCATCTTTATCCCGCCACTGCTGCTACATTCCATTTCAATAAGGGACTGCGACGAATTTTACTCGGAAACGTATGTATTCCATATCAATTTTTTAGGTGGAAACAATACCGATATATGCTCTTCAAGATATCTGACTCCGCTGATCAACCATGAGTTTGCCATGCCTTACCTGATTGCACCGAAGCATCCGGCATATTCATCCCTTTGCAAATGCTTCATGCGCATAACAAATCTATACTCCCGTCAGGAATTCGGCTATGAGCTGGCTCTAAAGGCATTTCTGCTTCAGGCAATATTTCTATTGCTGCAATACAGTGAAAAAAATGCTGATTTCGGTGTCAACACATCCTCCGATAAGCTCAAAAATGTGCTCGATTACATCGAGGTGCACTATGCCGAAAGCATCCAGGTTTCAGATCTTGCCGGGCTTTGCTATTTCAGTGAATACCACTTCATGCGTTTCTTCAAAAAACACATGAACATGACCTGCGTGCAGTATATCAACAATGTGCGTCTTGAAAAATCCGTGGAACAGTTCGAGCGCGGCAACACCTCAATTTTAGATGTCTCACTGTCTGTCGGATTTCACAATCTGAGCTATTTTCACAGGGCATTTAAAAAGAGGTATCATATGACACCTCTTTCCTTTATCAAAAGCCTTGAATAACTATTTATTTGCACGCAATCACTCTGAGTATATACTCATATGACCTCTTTGCAGAGGATATGGAAAGCTTCTCCTCAGTCGTATGGATATCATACATGTCCGGTCCCATTGATATGCAGTCGAGTCCTTCAATCTTGCCGCTTAAAAGTCCGCACTCGACACCGGCATGAATAGCCTCAACTGTAGGCTTTTTGCCATACATCTCCTCAAAAATCCGTACCATATCCTCGCGGAGCTTTGAATCCTTCTTGTACTCCCATGCAGGATAATCACCCTCAAATGTAACCTCTGCCGCAAAAGCGCCTGCTATGCAGACAAGCTGGTTCTTAAGGCTTTTTTTAGCCACACCGACAGAGCTTCTGACTGCGTATCTTAAAGTGACAGCAGCATCGTCTGATTTTAAAACTCCCAGATTAAGCGAGGTCTCAACAAGCTTATCGATTTCCCGGCTCATTCTGATGATGCCGTTTGGCAGTGCCTCGATAAGTGCGATAACCCTTGCGCTGTCCTTTGCACTTATAGCTGACTCACTGCAGTCAGTCTCCTCTGACACAGTAAGCTCAAGGTCAGGATCAGATGCCTTAAACTCCTCCGCAATCTCAGCTGCTGCCTGTTCTATCGAAGCCTTCACTGCCGCAGCCTCATCAGGTGCTACAATAATCTGTGCAGTACACTCTCTTGGAATGGCATTATCCTTTCTGCCGCCATCTATAGAAGCTATAGCTACAGGTGCCGATGCGTCGCGAAGCAGTCTGGACATAAGAATATTGGCATTGCCCCTTCCCTTATCAATCTCTGAGCCTGAGTGTCCGCCGGTGAGACCTGATAAGCTCACAGTAAGCTTTGTTCCGCTCACTGTCTCTCTCTCTACAGGCAGCTTCACATCGGCTCTGCATCCACCGGCGCAGCTTGCGAGCATCACGCCCTCCTCCTCGCTGTCCATATTAAGAAGCTTCTTTCCCTTAAGCATAGACACATCGATGCCTGTAGCACCCTCCATGCCGACCTCCTCGCATACAGTGCATACAAACTCAAGGCGTGGATGTGACAGGCTGTCATCGTCCAAAATAGCAAGCGCATATGCCACCGCGATACCGTCATCTCCACCGAGTGTAGTGCCCTTTGCCGAGATAAAATCACCATCTATCAAAAGGTCTAGGCCTTCCTCGTCCATATCCTTATCACAGTCAGGTGTCTTCTCGCAAACCATATCCATGTGACCCTGCAGTATGATTGGCTCCACATCCTCATATCCTTCTGATGCTTCCTTTATGATTATCACATTGTGAAGCTCATCCTGGTAATGCTCAAGGCCTCTTGCCTTTGCAAACTCCACCAGGTAATTACTGATTTTCTCTTCCTTGTATGATGGATGAGGAATACTGCATATATCCTCGAAAAACGAAAAAACGTTCTTTGGCTCTAAATCTGTTAATACTCTCATTTTACTCTCCTTAAAAAAAAGTCTGCCGACGAATCCGCCGACAGACATATTATAACACAATCCGGTATTTAATTGTATATGTATTATAAGTGTTGTAAAATACATTTCTTTACACTAAAGGCTTAATCTCGTCATCCAGCGTACTCCTAAGCTCTGCGAAAAACTTAGCATAATACTTGAATTTAGGTAAAGCACGTTCCACTGTATTTTTGTACTCAGGATAATCAATAGATGCCTTTATGGCGCTCTCATTAGGGATAACCCCATTGCGGTAATGTGTTGCCGCATACATTACATCATCCTTGTCTGCATGCCATAACAGGCAGAAATTACTCACAACCTGTTCTATACATTCATGTTTCATATTTTCAACAATGTTTAGAATTGATTTGCCCTTGAACCTGCTCTCATCAAGCTCTATCTCATTAATCAGATGTGACATGATATCTGCAACCTTCGGATTATCCTTACGCAGATCCTCTACATACTGCTTTGCCTCATCTATCTTCTTTTGCTTTTCCTCAGGAGTGATATCACCATCCTCCTCAGGATTGACGATATTCTGAATGAGATTGATGATATATTCATAATCAATCCTCGTATTACTGTATGCCATAAGCTCATAATCTGAGTCTATTTCCGGTTCTACTGGCGGATTAACCGGGTCCGGTCCCGGGTCTGGCCCAATCTCACTTTTTATGTTCAGGTAATGACCTGCATAGTCTATATATTCCTGTTCAGTAATTCCATAATCATCAAGCATACTTTCATCATATCTGCTGAAGGATTTAAGCTGCGCAAAAAGTCTGTCAAAGCTCTGAAACATCTTCATGAAATGAAGCTTCTCCTCATCTGACATTGACGGAATGTCGTCCGGTGTCTGAGCTGCAATTCTAAGTGCCGCAAGCGCCTTTTTAAAAGCAGGCTCCACATCATCCCACTCTGCAATAAGCGGTGTATCCTCTGTACTTCCTGCAGAGTAAAGCTTGACAGCATCATCCACACATTTCTTGAAAAGTACCGGTGCCTGAAAAGTCACAATCTGTCCATACGGCTTTGATTTTTTGTCAAAAATACGATTAGTTCTGGAAAAGGCCTGTATTAAATCGTGAGGTCCCATCGGCTGCCTGTCAATAAAAATTGTCGACATGCATGGCGCATCAAAGCCTGTGAGCAGACGATCCACAACAATAACCAGATCAAGCTGTTCGTTTCTGCTCTTATACTTAGGATCTTTTCTAGAAAGTCGTTTATTTAGATTACTATTGTATGAAGTAATCTGTGAAATATCAAACTTTGTATCAAACATAGCGTTGTAGTCATCAAGAGACTGCTTCATCTTCTCCTGATTGACCTGCGAGCCGTCCTCATTTTCAGTCACAGAGTATGTGATGGCAAACTTAGGGAAGTCCGGTAAAACCTGCTTTATGCGTTCATCTATCTTTAATGGTGTTTCTCCATTTTTCACCCTTGTGAGCAGCTCATAATATTTTTGTGCAAGCGAAATAGAACTTGTGGTCAAAAGCCCTTCAAAGGTCTTGCCTTTTCCATTTTGGAAGCCCAGCTTATGATATGACTTATTTAAAATAACCTCAAGCACCTTGAGCATATGCGTCTCATTTTCATATCGGCTGCTGTCAGTCTCATCCGTCACATCCTTTGGACCATCGTGCTCCACTTGAAATCCCAAAACAGCATTATCATGAATAGCATTCTGGATAGTATATTTGTGCAGACATGCTCCGTATAATTCCTCTGTTGTACGTGGCAAATCCCCCATCAACGGATAAGGATTCTCCGGAAAACGTGGTGTTCCTGTAAAGCCAAACCAGAGTGACTTTCCAAAAAAGCGTTCGATTATTCTCTTGGTAGCCGGAGATACAGCTCTGTGACACTCATCCACCACAAAAGCTATTTTTAATCCTCTTAACCTGTTATACTCAGGTGTGCCCTCCTTCAGACGCTTTGAAATGAGAATCTGCATCTTTTGAATTGTAGTAACAATCATCTGTCTGTCAGACGATTTAAGTTTATTTTTCAAATCAGTCACATTATCAGTATTATCCACATCAATTGAATCATTCTGAGAATATGAACTAAATGACGTATTTGTCTGCTCATCAAGATCTTTCCTGTCTATAAGGAAAATAGCCTTATCCAACGCCGGAATATCCATAAGGAGATTTCTTGTTGCCTTATATGATGTAAGCGTCTTTCCCGAGCCTGTAGTATGCCATACAAATCCCGACTTTCCTGTTCGTGATGCTTCACGAATTGCCTCAATAGCATGTATCTGATATGGCCTAAGCAGAATAAGCCGCTTAGCTTCATTATCTAAAACCGTATATCTTGCAATCATCTCATGTGCCTGTGGAATCTTAAGGACATTTTTTGCAAAATCAATATAATCAGAAACCGGCTGATTGTTCCTGTCAACCCATCCGCTGATAAATTCTTTCTTTAGCTCCGTATCACTTGCTGCAGAAAAATACTTCGTGTCAACACCGTTGCTTATAACAAACATCTGAACAGCCGAAAAAATCCCCCTGAACTGCCCTTCACCAATGTATTTCTTTATCTGATTGAATGCTTCCATATATGAATGCTGTCTGTTTTTCAGCTCAATATGTATCATTGGAAGACCGTTTATCATCAAGGTCACATCAAATCTACGGTCTCTTGATGCAGCATCCTCATCATCCTTCAATGCACTGTACTGATTTATAACCTCATACACACTGCTGCCACCTGCAATATGCTCATGATTCATCACAACCAGATGAAGCTTCTTAGTATCACGCTGTACATGCACCATGACCTTGCCGTTTTCGCCTACCAGCCACTCTCCAGCCTTATAAAATGTTGAAAACTGCAACTGATTCTTTACCTGCTCAAACTCTGAATCAGAAAGTGGCTCACCATCCAGCCTGTCCTTATTGTTCTGCTCTAAAATATATTTAAAATTGTTCCATAAATCCGCTTCTGTCTTTAAATCTGGTCTGTACGTCCACTGCGAATCCCCATATATCAACTGCTCAATCAATTTCTGCTCTATTAACGATTCCAACTCCGGCATGATAATTTCTCCTTCTTCAAAACCAAAACACTAACTATATTTATTATAGCAAATATAGGCATAAAATACCACAAAATTACTTATATCAAAATCAGCGTAAGCATATTGTTTAAAAAGCTACATTACAGTCCTGACAAAGTCCTCATTACCAGATCCACATCCTTATTTTCCAGTTCCTGAATGATATGCAGATATGTTTTCTGCGTTGTTGTCATACTCGCATGCCCCAATCTGCGCGCCACACTGGCTATAGAAACACCGGCAAACAAAAGCAACGACGCATGCGTATGTCTAAGTCCGTGAATGGAAATCTCCGATATCCCACAGGCCTTACAGTGTCTGGTGAGAGCATCATTGACGGTTGAATTATAAATCTTTTCCTCTCCTACAAATATAGGCTCGTCCTCCGGCAACCCTTTTATCAGCTCAGAAAACTTTACTACTATCTGCCAGTCAATCTGAATCTTTCTCACAGATGACTTATTCTTTGTCGGTAGAAAACCGCCTTTACCCTTATAATCCCACGTCTTACTTATAGAAAGAGTTTGCCTTCCAAAATCAAAATCCTTCGGTGTGATGGCAAGCGCCTCTGAGAAACGCATCCCTGTCTTTGCCACAAGCAAAATAAACCAGTCCCAGTTCGGCTCTTCCTTTATATCCAGATCAGCTATCAAAGTATGCAACTCAAACTGATTGAGATATTTAATCTTTTTCTCACGTGGTGTCTTACCCTTGATGATAGCCTTTCTGGTCGGATCACGCTCTATCAGCCCCTCATCCACAGCGTCCATTACCGCACCCTTTAGCTGATGATGGAAGTCAAGTGTTGTCTGTCTCTCATGCTCCTTTGCGTAATCATTTAGTATCTTCTGATACGCGGTCCTTGTCAGCTCACAAACCTTAAGCTCCGGAGCCAGCTTCTCCACCCACTTTTGAGTCATCCTGTACTTTGCCATAGTGGCTTCACGAATTGCATCTTTCTTATACACTTCTATCCACTGTGTGTAATAGTTGTAAAATAATGCATCCTTGCTCATATCCTCTAGCATACGCTACCTCCTTTATTAGTACTGCTTACGCTGATGTAACCCATAATTAGGCTTGCTTTGTTTGAGGTTGGTTTATGTTTGATTCGTTGTCAAATTTATGGTAACCATTGTATAGATACGATGTTACTTACGATAAAAAACAGTTTATAAAAGCATGTTCAGATGTAATTTGTGCTGGCGCTGGTGAAGAGTGATGAGGTGATCGAGGTTGCAAAAATAGCTCGCAATCACTTTCTGTTCTTCATATTTTGGAATATCAACTACAAATTCCTGCATATCAGATGCAAGGATATGTTTTATGGTATTACCAGTAGTAATGTTCTCAATTTGCTTTTTGGCTTTATCAGTCTGATATTCATAATTCAAAAAGTAAGGTTCAATTTCTTCTTTGGGATTTCTGAACATGATTAAGGCATGAGCTGCTGTATTGTCCAATTCTTCAGGGATTACAGCTGCATGTCCAACATGCCCTGACTGAACCATAACAATATCTCCGGTATGTAGCCATTTATCTTTTTGCTTTTCATAAAATTCATCATTTATGAAAATTTCAGCGTTATGATTTATCTGTCCGTCTTTTACATTGTTAGATTCCAAATAAAAATGTCCATGTTCTGCATAGTACGGAGTAGCTGTTCCTACGAATGCATTTCCAATCGAACCATATATATCCCCCAACTTACGCTGTTCCCAATCGTTTTCAACATTTATAATTTTTTATTGGCTTACGATGAGATAAAGTAGAAATTGGGTTTTTTATAAAAATCTGTCTGGCGCTGGTGAAGAGTGATGAGGTGATCGAGGCTATCAAAATATATGCCAATCTTACTCTGTTCCTCTTTTGAAAATGGAACCATAAACTCCGAATTGGAGATTAAATTCCAATCTGCACGTGGCATTTTTGAGCCTGATGACTGGTTTGCAATATTATCAAATTGCTGTGTTTGAATAAGGCGATAAAGGAACTTTTTATCCATATTAATAGGCTTTAATACCCACCAATCGCCGACTGCAATGCCCTTAAAATCTGGATTTAACCAGTTATGCAGATATGGACGAAGCTTTCCATAAAGCACCTGCGAACCATCAAATGTAATTCCCGACTTTACCGCTTCTTTTAAATGGATATCTTTATTCAACCGTCCTTCTTCTGCTATTACATCTTCATACTCTACACTTGGAACATCTGTCGTAGATGTAGAAATGGAAGACTCTCTTGTAGCAATATCACTGAACTTGCGCTGTTCCCAAACTTTTGGTTTTATTCACCATATCACAATGGACTTACGCTAATAACGAGTGATGCCACTTTTCATCACTTATAATATAAAAGACGTGAGTCAAACTGTCCCACGCCTAAAATTAATTAAAAGCACGGATGAATGCTCTTAAAAGTAATCAAAATTTTTTCATATTTTATATTCTATCTCTCACCATCATAAGTGCAAATCCAAGCAGATTCTGTCCTCTCCACTTTTCCATTTCCAGTCTTTTAGGATCTGTCATTGACAATCCAATCCCCCATATGCAGTCCCTCACAGCACATTCCGCTAAAACCGCATCACCTGTAGCCTTTAGTCTGGATTTCAATTCAGGATTTTGAAATTTTTCACAAATTCCCTTGTAAACAACAATCTGTCGCTTTCCATTCCAGATTGTTTCATTATAATTTGAAACCTTTCTTCCCAAAGTCTTAATTTGTGCAACATCTGTAGTTTCAAGAATCTTCTCCGCTATTTTGGTATCGCCAAAACAATTTGCTTTTTGATACATCATATACTGTTCCATTGATGAAAATCTTATTCCATCACATTCAAACTCACTTAAATACCAGTTACTAAGATATCCATTTTCCTCATTTGGATTATGAAAACAAACTATATTCATTTATACTTTACCTACTTTTTTTACCGCCAAATCAAGCTCTAAATCATGAAGTCCACAATAAGCTTTCCTCAGAAAATCGACCGGTACTTTATTTATTATCTCTGCGCTTGGAATATCATAATACCACTGATAATAAGCATAAAATTCTCCAATCCAATCAGGCATAAATCCTTCGATTGCTTTCCCCTTCTTTAACTTATATTTTTCTGTGTCTGAAAAGTATTTCCACAGTTCTTTTGCATCCATAGTATTAACATAAGCCATCGCATCATCAATGTTTTTTCTGGTTTTACTTTTCATATACGTATTTATAAAATCTTCTGTATCACTATCAGGATAAGACTGTGCCACAAAATCAAATAATTTTCCCTGATTTTCCACCACGTCACCCAGATACGCTTCTGAATATGCGCCCATTTTCTCACCTCTATAACAATGTACTAAAAACATTCGTAACCTTATTTGCATCTGAATCTACTAAATTACGCATTTTTTTTCTTGCTTCAATATCTCTTTGATTATACTTATTGTTAAATTCATTGTATTCAACTTGAAGTAAATCACTTTCTATCTCGCATAAATTTGCATATGCTTTTTCTGTCTTAATACAATACTGAATCCCCAATCCGCCTAACGAAAGCAATTCTTCAAGAATATCTATATCAATATTATCTCGGACAAATTCTTTTGCAATGTAGAAATATGATGCATTTGCGCGCCATCCCTTTATCACATCATATGCATCGGTAGCAATACCATATTTATCAATAAACTTTGCTGCAAGCATCCTATAACGCTTGGAATCAGCAGCATCGCGATGTTTCATAAGTTCTGCAAGCCACGATAAAACATCTTTCTCCTGAAAATCATAAATTTTTAGATTTCTTGTATTTAACTCATACTTATGAACCCATCCATTCTGTTCATTAGGTCTGCAAACCGCCCATTCTTTTGCTAAATCTATGTTTTCTGTCAGATAAAATCCACGACCATAATCATGTTTATCATCTCCACCGCCAAATGCCGGTGTTACTATTTTGTTAGGAGAACCGTGATATAAAATTATTGTATCCATTTTAATTCCCTGTGACATTCTTAACCCTCCCTTCCTTCAAGAGATCTCATAACTCTAATATCAAATGATTATATAAACATATTTTGTAACATATATTTTTTCATTTTCTTAAGTTCATCGCACTTACGTTGGTGAAGAGTGATGAGGTGATCGAGACTATCAAAATATGCACCTATCTTCTTCTGTTCTTTTAACGACGGCACCAAAATTTTTTCTTTTAAGAAATCACTTGCAACCAAATTTGTCATCATAGTAGATGCATTTGTACAACGTGCCATTATTCTTCCCATAACACCTTCGTTATTAATTAGATACTTCCAAAATAGTAAGTCATAGCTGGTAGTTGGTCTAAAAACATCAAAAACATGTGATACTATACCATCTCCGATGGTATTCTCCACAAATCTGCCATGCGAATAATTCTTGCTTTTGTTTCCTTCAAAAGCAATGTCCCCTAGCCTCATTACATTATATGTTCTCATGTACTCATCAGAAGACTCTTTAACCTCTTCTTTAAAATACATATTAGCCACAGATATAATCTTGTCTGCTCCAAAACTTAAATCATTTTTTTCAGAAACCTTTGAATATAATTCACCGAACTTACGCTGTTCCCAATCCTTAGTAAACCCTTTAAATCTAATCTTTGGATTTTCCATACAAATCACCCCTCAATCATATCAATATAACGATTTAACGATACCATTATATTTTCATCGGACGATGTCAGGTCTTTTAACAAATTCACAAACTCCCCTTCGACCTTTCCTATCTCGTCATCTGTTTTTTTCATATCCTCGAGCAGACCATTTATATCGACTTCCTCTTCCTTTTCAAAATTGTCTACATATCGCGGTATGTTTAGGTTGAAATCATTCTTTTCAATATCATCAAAGCTTGCCAGATAGGATTCTTTGTCTACAGTTTCCCTTCTGTTATACAAATCCATAACTCCATCAATATGCTCGTCTGACATTTCGTTTTGTTTTTTGCCCTTAATGAACTTCTTTGACGCATCAATAAACAGTACATCTCTGCCATCTCTATGCTTTTTAAGTACAACAATGCATGTAGGAATAGACGTATTATAAAATAAATTAGCCGGCAATCCTATAACCGCATATATGTTTCCTGAACGAAGGAGCTTTTCTCTTATTTTTCCCTCTGCTGCACCTCTGAAAAGCACTCCATGTGGCAAAACGATGGCCATTGTTCCATTGCTTTTCAGATGATAAAGTCCATGAAGTAAAAATGCATAATCAGCCTTTGATTTTGGCGCCAAAACACCATATTCTGAAAATCTTTCGTCCTGTAAAAATCCTGATGCAGCGCTCCATTTTGCAGAATACGGTGGATTCATAAGTACCATGTGAAAGTCAGTTTCCTCGCCAGTTGGCCAGTCTGCATCAAGAGTATCTCCATGATGCAGATTCTGATTCTCCGCAGCTACATCATGCAGGAACATATTCATCCTCGCCAGATTATATGTAGACATGTTCAGTTCCTGTCCATAATATTTTATATAGTTTGTATCACCTTTATAGTATCTCTTTGCGTTAAGAAGCAGCGAACCTGAGCCCATACATGGATCATAGATTGACAAACCTTTCACATTCTCCTGTCCTGTTATTGCTATTCTAGTAAGAATTTTTGATACTGCCTGTGGCGTATAGAATTCTCCCGCCTTCTTACCGGTCTCTGACGCAAACTGTCCTATCAGATATTCATATGCATCTCCAAGTATTTCACCATCGGAATTGAGCAAATCCGCCTGGTCTATTACTTTTATCAGTTCTGCAATTGTATCACTTTGTTTCTGGTCTCCCGCTCCAAGCCTGCTTGAATACAAATCAATGTCGGAAAACAAATCCACAAACAACTCTCCGCTCTGCTCAATATTATTGAATGCTTTCTGTAATTGCTCACGATTAAAGCAATTATTCCTTGCATCCTCTGCAAAACATGTATATGTAAGCTCAGGCTCAATTACATATTTACGATCCTGCTTTAATTCGTCAAGCAAATCATTAGCATATTCACCCTTCAACTCATTCTTATATGCCTCAAGTGCCACCTTGAGCGATTCCGGTTTCTCATCATTTATCAAATCATATACTCTAATCAAAAATGAATCTGATAGGTATTTATAGAATACAATTCCCAAAAGATAATTCTTATATTCATTCGCATCCATTTTAGAACGAAGTACATCAGCGCCACTCCAAAGTACACTGATTAAATCCTTATTGTTTTCCTGCTCTGCCATTAATTGTTTCCTCCGAACTTCTATAATCTTTTGCTTTAATATTACACTCCACTTACCTCTTCCGCAAGCTTCCTAACCTTACCTGCATCCGCACACTGATAGCAGTTTTTCATCGCTTCATCATACGAAAAATCCACTGCATTGCCCGCTGCTGTCACATCACACTTCCATGAGCCACACGAGCTGTGCACCTGCGTAATACCCGTGTATTCAATAAGTGTTCTCACATTGGTATCATTCACGCCGCTTCCTGCCAGAATAGTAATATCTTTTCCATATTGATTTTGAAGATGCTTAAGCTGTTTTCTGCCATCCCATACATTTACTGCTCCACCGCTTGTGAGGATACGATCTGCGCCAAGCCTAATAAGCTTCTCCGCTGCACTGTCCTGATTATCTATGCAGTCAAAGGCGCGGTGAAACACAGCTTCCCTGCCATACTCATGAATGAACTCTATCATTTCCTTCGTGCGCTTTTTGTCAAGCATTTTTTCCTCTGTCAGAAATCCAAACGCAATACCGTCTGCTCCATGCTCTAAAAGAATTTTTGCATCCATAAGCATAGTGTCGTATTCTTCATCCGAATAGCAAAATCCGCCACCCCTCGGCCGAACCATTGCCACTACCGGTATATTGCATTTTTCCTTTGCATATATTAAATTGGCGAGTGTAGGTGTCAGCCCTCCCATATATAGGGCACTGTTCAGTTCAACCCTGTCTGCACCATTTTCATATGCTGTTTTCACATCCGAAAAGCTGCCACAGCAGATTTCAAGCATCGGTTTATTTATTTCTTTGCCTCTCATTTTCTCCCCCTCATCCTCAAAGCATATAAAAATTATATCATACGTTGCGCACTTTGTATTGTTAACATTTCTAAGATTTCTAAAAATCATGTTTATTTGCCATTATTTCAAACTCATGTTACAATACTTTTGTCCGGATTAATGGTGATTATTATCAGACACTTTTTAGTAGACAGCGAAAATGTCAACGACAACTGGCTGATGCTGTTTGATATGGCAGATGAGGAAGACGAAATCGTAGTGTTTTACACAAAAAAATCACCTCACATGTCATACATGTCAGTCATCAGGCTTATGGAAAACAACAGTATTAATGTACGATTTGAGGAATGCTATGAGGGAACGAATGCCCTCGATTTTCAGCTGGTATCCTATATGGGTTATCTGATTGGACACAATGATTCCCTCAGTGAAAGCACATGTGAACGTGCATCAGGCAACACTGAAATACAAGATAACACAAAGCCATATAATGATAATTCTTCAGCTACTCATATCGTTGCAAACACAGCAGATGTATCAGCAGCCTCATGTGCTGATGAGTACATCATAATGAGCAATGACACAGGCTATGACCCTGCTGTAAGGTTCTGGAAAGATAAAGGATTCGCTGTACGCAGATTCAATGTAAATTTCTGCAAACAGGCTGTCCAGCGAAGAAAAAACATCAAGTATCAGGTAGTAGCAGATATTCCATCCAAGGAAGATAACGTCAATAACAATACCAATATCAATACTGATACTGATACCGATGCTATCACCGCAAAGTCTTACAATCTGAATGAACTTATCGATGGCAATCATAGCAGCTATACAAACAGTGAACCGTTAGGTGATGAGCTTGCAACTAACGATGACTTACCGCCAAGTGATAAGCTTATGACTAATGATGACTTACCATCCACTGACGAACAGACACCTCATAACGGTTCTGGTAACAGCTCAAATAAAAACGAAGCAGATGAGGCTAAATCTTCAACGGACAGCATTGATACATCAGATATTTCTGAAGTATCGGCAGTATCCGAAGAGTTCGACCATTTTGAGGTAGATTCTTTCCTAAACTGCATGGGAAAAGACAATCTGCTCAAGCTTCATGAGACGCTGGTTCATGTTTATGGTATGAAACAGGGTCAGACAATTTATAAAACCATAAAAGACAAATCCTACTCTTTTACGCCTGAAAAGCTCACGCGTAAAAAGAAGGTAGAGCGTTTTACAGGTATAATTTTCGCACACAGTGATATTAATGATCCCGGAAATTTTGTTGATTTTCTTGAAAAAAACAAGAATAAAACAAAGAATCTCAATGGCATAAGATCTGCCATCACAAAGAGCTATGGTGAGACAGATGGTCTGAAATATTACAGCCTTTTCAAGCCATATTTCAAAATTATATCTGCACTGAAATAACGCCCTTTATTTTACAACAGAAAGGTAATCCGGATAAAACAATTGAGGCACGGAATTAATACTCCGTGCCTCAATTATGTTATTTATTTGATATCTTAAACCATGTCAATAATCTCTTTCAAACCTAATAAAGTTCCTGCAAAGAATTGATGCGGTTTAGGCTTTTGTGCCACATTTGCTCTTTTATGCAATAATATCTTTAAACGACTGTTTTTCGGTCATATTCATAAATTTATCCAAATTTACAACATTTTCGTTGAATAGCATCAGCATCTGTCGGCCATCAGCCCATGGATACAGCCGGTCCTCATGAAAATGTCCAAAGGCCCATCTCTTATAATCCAAATTAAATTCTATCTCGCCAAGATATCTTTCCATGGTTGAATCAACCGTGCTCTGATCAAGTCCTGCAAGAAACAAATCGGTTGGTTCATATAGATATGGGCATGTATGCGAAAGTACTAAATCAAACGGTGCCTCATTTCTGCACAATTTTCTTCCGAGCTCCATTTCTTTTTCGTTTAATTGCTCATCCTTATACCATGTCAAATGTCTGGCTTGACGATAGTACTTGTCCACGCTGTAAGCACCGGGCAGAGATAGAGTTTTATAAGACTTAAAATTATATACTGCCGGTCCGTCTGCTAAATACTCAATGTGAGGGAATTCTTTCTCAACAAATATGGAACCATCATATTTTGATATTGTTTCCCATCCATCAGGATTTTTGTCCATAACCGTTTTTACTCTGGCTTCATGATTTCCTCTTAGACATATAAAAGTAAATGGCAATTTTGAAAGCTCTGATTTGAATTTATGATCTCTCTGACCAGTGAGAGCAAAATTTGCACCAACATCACCAAGCAGAATCATAAAGTTTTCTGATGAATCCAAACTCAATCTTTCCTTATTTTTTTGATAAAAATAGTGAACCGGCTGTGCACTGCCATGTATATCACCCAATAAAAACCATTGTTCATTCATCACATTATCTCCATTGTTTACTTTATTGTTCCATCGGCTGACAACTGCCTCATGCATCTCTTCCAATGACGCAAATGGTCTGTTATCAAAGCGGATTGATGCTTCATGGAACAGATGCAGGTCACTTATATAGTAATTCATAGCTTCGTCTTAATTCTCTAAAGATCATCTGTCAATTTCATAATAACTTCGTTAACAGAGTCATCCGTCAGTCCATCCATGTAACATGTCTTAACTAACTTTTCCACGATTTGCAACTGCTCATAATCCGGAAAAATCTCATCATCAAGCACGCACCAAGATTCAGCTTCATGAGCATTCAGCCAATCTATGATACCTTCTTTCTATATATACGAAAGTATTTTATACATAGCCAATATGGAAAAAGCTGCCAATCAATCATATCTTCTGGCAGCTTCATGGTTATTTATTACTTGTTAATTCACAACACTCATTCTTGCGAAGATCATGCATAAGTCTGCCTAATTCCGTATCATCTTGTTTCTTTGAATTTACATAACTAACTGAACGTGCGTGAGAGGGCGCTGGAAGTCCGGTGGACTTCCGCTTAGCGCCGACCGCAACGGAGTGTAGAACGTACCCTGGGGTTCAAATCGTCCGCGGACGATTTGTAATATAGAAAGAGCAGGTATTACAACCTGCTCTTTCTATATTATATAACGTGCGTGAGAGGATTCGAACCCCCGACACCTTGGTCCGTAGCCAAGTGCTCTATCCAGCTGAGCTACACACACATATTTTATTTACTCATTCATTATAACACCCTTGTCAAGTGTTTTGAATGAATGCCGCAGACCGGAATCGAACCGGTACTGTATCACTACAACAGGATTTTAAGTCCTGCGCGTCTGCCAGTT
>ERZ779664.190-NODE-190-length-32412-cov-3.301449_pt1 | contig 32412 bp, 19 predicted proteins | sample MGYA00511478_ERZ779664 | MGnify/ENA primary metagenome ERZ779664 (study PRJEB29588, sample SAMEA2160437) | human gut metagenome | biome: human gut; feature: human-associated habitat; material: faeces | place: Denmark | collected 2008/2010 ...
TTTCATCTCAAGAAAACACGTAATTGACTATATTTCAATAATTTCAAAGAACTATTTATCAACTTTTACGGGACAGTAGTGTATTGGATTGATTTTTGTGTTGACCGGATATGAAAGTTTCTCTTATCTTATCTGCATCCCACCATGCCCAGTTACGGCATCCTGGAATCTCTCCATTGACTTGAACATAGGTTCCATTTGCACTTAATAAATATTTGTCATTGCTTCCACCTTTGCGATCTTCGCTGGCAAAACATTCTAATCCGGGCATCGAGGAAGTTATATCTGCGACCATCCCATCGCCTACGTGGAAGGTCTTTCTGTTTATGTCCCAGATAGATTTACCGGTTTTAGCATCTACCATGCATACCCCTCTTCCATTGGTTTGCCATGGCTCTAAGCATAAAAAGACTTCTAATCCTGGTCTTGTAGGGTCTATATCTGTCAGATAGGCTTTATCGGGATGTCCTAGTCCAGTCGACCAAAGTAGAGTTCCATTATCATCAAGCATACAGGAACCAAGTAGAATTTCATCTTTTAAATCTCCATCAACATCTCCGCATACAATGCTGTGTGCCCCCATGCTTCGAACAATCGGGTTTTCTTCATCTCCATCCCATCTCCATTGTCTCTTTAATTTTTTCCCATCCCATTGCCAAGCATCTACTACCATTAGTTTATATGTTCCGCGACAAGCTAAAATAGAAGGAGTCTTTCCGTCCAAAAAGGCCATAGCCATTTGGTTTCTGTTTTGTCTGACCAGATTGCCGTAACGTTCATTGCGTTCTGGCCAATTTACTCTGGCTAATTCTTTGCCTGTCATACCATCCCAAATACTTAAATATTCTTCACCAGAATCAACTCTTCCTTCGGCATTGCGTGCAGCATTTTGGGGTGCGGTTTTAATGGCAATTTCTGCTTTCCCGTCGCCGTTGAAGTCATAAGCTATGAAAGGAGAGTACCAGATACCGGGTTCAATACCTAAACCTAAATCTTTACTCCATAGTTTCGTTCCGTCACTCAGGTAGGCTTCAATTTGATAGGTAGTTCCGTTTTTGTCTCCTGGCATTCCAGGGTCAATATTACTGTCTGGAGTTCGTATGATGTAGTCGAACGTACCATCTCCGTTCAGATCTGCTACAGCTACTTTCCCTGCTTTAATATTAGGATTAATTTTTATAGATTTGTAGTTTGTTAGTTCGCTAAATTTTATACTGATTTGCGAACCTTCCAGTATGTTTTTGTTATCAATCTCTTTTATAGATCTTACTTCATAATGGACCTTTTCAGTAGATGGATGAAGATCGATAAAGTCGCATGTGTTTGATAGAGGATTTTGAGTCAGGCGAATACGTTTCCCTTCTGTGTCTTTGTATACATGAAATTGTACATCATCTCCATCGCTTTCTAACAATCTCCAGCTCAAATATACTCCTTTACCATCAATCGTAGGAATGGCTGTAAGTCCTCGATTTAAATTCTCTTTAACTCTTTCTTTTGCAAATCCTACTACATCTGGCTTTTCCTGATGATTCGGTGAGAGAATCTCATAATAATAGGTTCGTTCACGCAAATCCTGTGCATGCATGACATTGAGATTAGCCATTGCAACCGTTCCTAAAAGAATCAATATACCTTTTCTGTTCATATTTATTTGTTTTATTAAATTGTGATCTATTCTTCGTTTTCTGGATTTTTAGAATAGTACTAATCTCTCATCAATGTTACCGACATTAGTCCGATAATAACTTCGTTAGCTATCGTTTTCAGGTAAAGCCGATCTAATTCTTTATCAGAATCAAGTGGTAGGTCCAATAGAGTAGCCATTCCTCCTTCGATATAGATGGGATTGTTAGACATCTGTTTTTTAAGCTTTCCGGCATGATAGGTATCTATCTCACCTGTTTTCAGACGTATTCTGTATGGTCGTGGATCATTACTGTAGAATGCTGCGTTATCAATAAATATGTTCTGATCCAGTGGAAGTAGATTTTCAGGAAGTACCAGTTCCAATACGTTTTCAGTGCCATCTTTATATCGGACGGTTATGGTTCCGTTCAGACAATGGGATTGCATGTGATAAGTGGAAGCGGCTACCAATAGATAAGCCTTTGATGCTTTGCCATGCAATGCGATAGACAGTGAATCCGGATAATTGTCCCATAAGGTGGTGAAGGCTATGTTCTTTTTACCTTCAGTGGCAGAAGTCCTGAATGGAATTCCTTGAGGCATTAAGAATATGCCATTTTTTACTTTTGAACGTAACCCCGTATCTTCTATTGGAGACAGGTCATTCGGGTGGCACCATTGTCCCATTCCTTGAGTTGGTACGCACAAAGTTGTATAGGGCCATCGTGGAGATTTATATTTCCCGTATGCGAATATATTATTGACGTCATCGTTAAAATATGCGTCCATACTTACTGTATCATATAAGGTTGATGCTGGATTTTGTAGATTCCAGTTTATAGCTTTCAGTGTATAGGTTTTGTCCGGAGTACTTATTGTGATTCGGTTTGTACCCATGGAAGCGATGGGCGTCTGATAGGTAAATGTCTGTTTACCACCGGCCGGGATGTTTACATTTTCTACGTTAGTCGTGTTGTTTATTTGCATATTTCCTTTGATTGCCTTCCCTGTATGGTTCACCAGCATGAATTTTAGAGAGTCGGAATCTGGGTTATTTATAATTTCCAGCGGTTGTAAGATATGTATATGAACTGGGATCCACCACGATAAGTCGTTTTTCCTACATTTTACAAAAAGTGTGCGATGGCCTTCTACTCCATTCGCTGTTCCTTGCAATTTGTTTTCGGATAGAGTTGCTTCTGTGAGAATATGTTGTGGATCATACAGTTTCACAGCATTTTCAATCCTGATATCCAAATTGTTACCTGAGGCTACTTCTGTCTTGATTTCTTGAGACGATTTATCACGTTTCCCTTTCCAAGCAATTTCAATGTCATAGTTCTCTTTCACCCCTGCTTCTATAGCAATACGAGGGATCCCAATGCTTGGTTCCAATATTTGGTATCTAGTCTGTTTTCCATTAATTTTAATGTAGTCTACCTCGTTTCCACGTACTTCCACTTCCAGTATAAGATTTCCCTCAGTCTGTAATGTGGGCGTAAACTTATAGAAATCTTTGTACCCTTCGCGTTTGAAATCGTATTTCATGTTCAGGGTCTCTAATGAAGCGTGGTTCCATTCTTGGGGGAATCCGGGGCGAATAACCAATCTTTTGTTCATGAGATCAGGAAGAATGCCGAACATTCCTTGGACAACAGCTCTGACACCCACAGCGACCGGATCTGCAAAATCTCTGTACATTTCTCCTCGTGCTGCGTCATAGTGTGATATTTGTGTGATGTTTCCAGGTCCCGATCCTAAATACATGGCATCCAGGATAGCTCCTTTGAACATTTTGAAAGCTTCCTCTGCACGTCCTGCCTGCCAGAAGCTATAAGCTGTGTGTACGATTTCACCAAAAGCTACATTATTGATGGACCACATATAAGGTTGCCAATTGGTAGTACTTATCACGTAGTTGTTCGTGTCTTTAAGCCCGTTGGCTACGACTGGGATATGTGGAATGTAATTGTCTACGTATCGTGTGGCCTGGTAAGCTTTGAAAGCATCATGTATGTCTGAATCAATGGAATGGTAGACAGTCCATACGGCAGCGTTCTCATGCAGCATCTGGTTTCCCATGTTATCCTTGAATTCGGCCCACCAGCCTTTTTCGGGAATCCATAGTGTCTTGTTAATGGCTTTTAGAATCTCTTCTGCTTCTTTTTTATAGGGAGTCGGATCTTCACCTAATTTTTCAGCAATCTCGGCTGCCATTTTATTGGCTCTGTAATTGTATGCAGAAGAATGTGTTACTTCCCCACCATTATACTGGAGAGCATCTGAAGCCCAAATACAGCAGTAAGCGTCATAAAGATGATCGTTATCCGGATCAAAGGTCTGCTTTTCCCATTGTAAATGTCGTTTAATGACAGGGAAAATTTTACGTGCATAGTTCAGATCGCCTGTCCAGTTCAAATGCCATAATAGTTCATCTATATACACCAGGTTCATATCATAATGATGCATTGCGTCTGTGCGGTTGGGATTCCGGCAGATGTAACCGTTACTGTACATGGGCGTTCCCCATTTTTTTAGCGAGCGTGCTCCATGGAGTTCGTCGTCCTGTAAATGCGGCAGACTGACCGGAATATTGGTGATTTGAGCTGCGGCGTAACCGTCGAAGTGCATACGGGCTCGGTCGTGCATCCCTATTAGGTCTCCCAAATAGGCAGCTCTCCATCCAGTGAGTGGCATTCGCCATCCTATAGCTCCATGCAGGTAGCTTGGTGCTTCCCAAACAGCATCCTCTGCGCCGGCAAAGATTCCTCCTAATGTATTGATATAAGGGTCTGGTGTATTTATTTTCATTCTTCCCGCAATCTTTTCGCGAAAGTTTTGTGCCAACTTGAAATCTGTTGCAAGGTCAATCTTTCCTTTTATAGTCCGAGGATTTACCCATTCCATGTATTTGCATCCTTTTCCGATGGGGAGTGTTGCTATTGCTACTGGCTGTTCTGTGGCTTCAGATTCCAATAATTCGGTCAGATTGTCAATGGCTCCTCCGTCTGCCAGCCTGAATCTAACCTCTTCTGAGAATATGCCTTGTACTTGTTCGGCATCTTGAGTGATTTCTTTTGTTACTTTTAAGTCTTTCAGAGCTTCTTTATTTTCATAAGCTTCATCTTGCGACATGATTTGTTTTCCCTTTCCGTAGAAATTCGTGATTCGGAATCCTTCTATCTGGAATGAGTTTCCTTTGCAATTTTCTGGTTTAATATAAAAGCAATCTTTGGGATCTGCACCCAAATCTCCTTCTCGGGAAAAACGTTTGTTACTGGCACCACCATAAATAGCGATCAGTTTCACTCCTTCTGGTAAATTGTCTCCTTGGATGGATGCAATCATCCCATCTGCATTGCTGAGGGCTAACATATTGATCATGATAGTTCCTTTTTGCAGATACTGTTTATCTTGTATGATGTAGCGGCGCTCTCCAGACCTGAACCGTGATTCAATACTACTCAGATCTTTCATCCATACCGTTGTGTCAGCAGTTTGTAGTGCCATATATATGCTACCGCCTAGTCGGGGCATGTAAAGTCCTATTTCAGGATAATCGCTGGTTTCGAAACGGAATCCTGTATTAGTTCCGTAAATAGCACGCGTAAATCGTTTGTTGCCATTCTTTCCGACAAAGTACTCTCCTTCGGGTTTGTATCGGAGTTGACGTTCTTGACCGTGCCAAAATGGTAGTGTTTCATTTGGCTGTTCTGTTGTACAAGAACTGTAAAGTATTAGCCCTGCCAATAATGGTAAGCTTCCCTTTTTACAGATATTGATTTTCATGGCATCAAAAAAGTGTTAGTGAAAGTATTGATTGCTTTGCGAAGATAGTACTTTCGTTCTTTTTGAGGAATGAATTATAGCAGGTGAATTTGTACGATTAAACTGAGAATGGTACACATATATGGATAATTGTGCGGATGTCGGTGAACTTTGTTAAGAATTTTGCCTCTTTGATTTTTCTTTTATCTATTTCTTAAAAAAGAAACCCGTCATTGATGTAAATATTGTCAATGACGGGTAACTTGCTATTTTTGATTTAATTTCTGACAATGTAAGGATTGGTACTTCTTTTTTGATTTTAATGTTTTTAGTATGAGCTTATATTAATAGTTTCTATTCCCACAATGTTGCTTAGTTCAAAACCGGTAGAATTCCATGTTTCAAACACACATTCCCATTTCCCATTGCTATATTCATGCTGTGTACCTGCGTAGTAAGATTCTGTTGTATTGTCACCCCAAGAGATATTTCCGAATACGTTATCGCCTTCAAAACGTGGTGCGGTAAATGCTGTTGCGTGATGTTTGATTTGCAGTACGCCATAATTGTATAATTCCTCAGCACTATCTTCATCTTGATTAAGCGAAATAGTTTCTGTTTGGTCGGGGATAAAAGCCAAGCCATAATCCGTTAGTACCATGCGAAAAATGTACTGAAATCCACTTTTCATTTCTATTTCAGGTAATTTGGCTTGAAATTCTTTTCCGTCAATTAGAGCTTTAACTTTCGCATCTTTTAGTTTGGTGGAGAATGGGATGCACCATAAACGGGGTAAATTGTTTTCCCAACCATTATCTACGATTGTTTGGCTCGTTTCTATACTTAGGTTTCCGATTTGATTACCTATAATCTTCCCCGTTTCTATATTCATGGTTCCTGTAGTATAAACTTGCTCTCCAACTAGTTTGATATTTTCCAATTTCCCTTCTCTTGTATATCCTTGTTTTATGATGTTGATAGTAAATAATGCCAAAGCATGTTTCATTGTCAGTTTCGCCTGAAAGGTAGTGTGTGAAACCGGTACGGCACTACCGGAGTAAAGTATGTCTGCTTGCTTGGTAATGTTTATGGGAATAGCAGAGAGATTTACAAGGTTTGATATACTGCTTTCATAAGGAGCATAGGTATATATAAAAGTACGTTCTCCTTCCTTTAAAGTAATTTCTGGTTCTGTTATCCACTGGGTGCCATTGTATGATCCTTTGATTTCAGATCTGAAATCAGCAGCGTCTGGCTTGTTGAATGTTTTGGCAAACACATTCATCTCATCTCCTTTACTGAATGCTTTGATTACATCAGCTCGGGTTTGGATATCTGTTGTTATTTTTACTACAACTACATTATCCTTACCTTCATTCGGAACTTCTATGCTGTCAGAGCTACAAGAATAAAATAAATCCCCAATGCAACATGCCAAAATCGTATATAATATATTTTTCATTGTGTTATCTTCTTTTATTTAATTAGCTGGATGGATTTTGTTTCGTTCACGCATTCCAACGTGAGTACATTAACCCCTTTACGAAGTATGGATACTGGCAACTCTAATTGTGGCAAGGGTTCTAGTATTCCTGAATCCAAAATGTTGCCTTGTTCATCAGTTAGTTTATAGCTGACATTATGCTTGGTTTTGAATAAAAAAATGCCAGCTGTACGGTTGAAGTTAATTGATGTAGTCTCTTCCAGGCTTCTCCAAGGCTCTACGGTTATTTTAAATCCTTGCGTAAGGGAAGAACCACTTTGGCTGTCATTTACGGTAATTTCTATTTCCCATTCTTTGGCTTCTGATGTTTGTAAGACTTGTGTAGTTTTCATCATTCCATTTTCGATGGTGAAAGGAGCTATTTTCCCGTTTATCCCATTGACTGATAGAGAAAATGAGGTTTGTGGAATTTTTCCATTAACGAAGACTTGTCCTACTATGGAACCTGCTGGCAATCCTTCTTCAATGTGGTTATTACTAATGGAGATACTTTTTAGAATTTGGTCGGCTGCTCCTATTCCCAATACAGCTACGTGCATGTCATCATAATCCATTTGCATGGTGGCATCACGCAAGTTATCAATTGAAAAATAAGCATTTCCATAACCGCCCCATCCCCAGTTTACATGGAAATGATCATCTCCGTCGTATCCATCAAGGTTAAAACTGTGTCCGCCACCATTCTTACTGTCTACTGCGTTGTATACTATTGCTCGGCCGGCACTTAGTTCATTGAGAAGCAGTTGTTCCCAGTCGCCGTTATATTGGTTACGCCAGATGTAAGTAACACTTTCCGGGTAGGAAAAATTATCCCGCAAGGCATTGGATATATTGCTGACTTCATTGGTTGAGATGCCAGATGCGTCAACTCCATATTTCATTTGTACACTCATGCCAGCATGGTATAGTAAGCGAGCTGTTTCGTCATAGTTGTTGCTTCCTGCTATTATCTCATCCCAGTTATAGGCACGTTCTGCATCAAAGTCAATGCGAAGTCCGCCATATCCAGGTGCTGTATAGCTGACTTTCCCTGTGGGGCGTGACGGATAACGGTGTACACTCATGGCCTGTGACATGGCAACAGCTACACAACCTACAAGGCTTTTCTGGCCCTCTTCTCCAGGGCAATATTTATTATAAGGGTTGCTTTGGTTCCAATTGACTTTAATTAGTGGCTCTATAATTTGTGTTGAGGATTTTGTATGAAGTGCACTGGCATTTAGCCATTTGGGGTGAATGTTTGTTGTCATTTCTGTTACTTTGCGGATTACTTTCTCCGAGCAGTCTAGCATATATTTCATATTATTGGGTATTCGTTTCACATCCAGACTCCCTGTAAGTGAATACCCAATAATGGGTTCTACTACATCATTGCCTGATACAATTATCCACCCTTGTGGATCGAGGTTTACTACATAATACGTATGCTCAGTTCCCATAGGAATAACTTGCCTGACTGATACTGCATGATAGCGGTTCGCAATGTATTCAACGGCCATGTCTTTAACCTGTTGCAGAGTTACTTCTTTAGCCCAAGTTATTGTTCCCAATAGCAGGGATAAAAATATGAATATGTTTTTTTTCATGGTAAGTAAAAAGAAAAAAGAGAGGAGAACTTTGATTACCAAAGGCTCTCCTCTCGGCGTATTTCAGCTATAAATTATTTTTTTACCAGGCGGATATTGGCGTATGGATTGCCAAGTCGCCCTTTGTAGCCACCAATTTCACCAGTATTGGTGTTATATTCGTGTACTTTTAATCCAAGTAGGGCATTGGATGTGTCGAATACAATTTCATCAAATGTGTCATTGAATACTCCAGGGATAGCTTGTGTCGTAGGCTTTCCATTCATGTCCATCGGAGTAATAGCTACTGCTCCGATAAAACTACCAAAGTTGTAAGCCGCATAGAAGTAATCAGTAGCGGTGATGCTTAAGCTGCCTGATCTATCATAGGCAACTAACCAAATAGCATCGCCCGTGTAAGTGCCCGCTTCATTATAACCTTTGAATACAAGATAATCTTCTGCATAAGAATCATATCCGTCATTGTCCGAGATGTTTACATCCCATGATAACTCTTCACCTGTACCGGCATCTACAGCAGTTAGTATCCAGTTCCCAAACAGTTTGAAGTATGGATTTTTATCAACATCTTGCAAAATGATGTTGCAGGTTGCGTTTGTACCGGTTGAGGCACCTTCTACATTGGTAATTGCGATATTGAAATTACGGTCGTCATTCTCTGTTGCGCCATCATCAAGAATGATGATTTCTACATCGAAGGTAGTATCCTTGCTGTCGGCAGGGATATTGATAAAATCACTGGTAACAATGTAATGTCCTTCTGATATTGCAGTACCATCTGTTACTTTTAGTTGTACCTTGATATCACCGTTTCTTTCCCCTTCTACTTTTAAAGGAACAGTAACCATGCCTGCGCTCTCCAAAATAGTGTACTCGCTTTGTCCAAATGATACTTTCACATCATTGGTGTTCAGGTTGTCATCGTCTGAGCAGGCCGTAAACAATACTGTTGCAATAATTAGTAAATATGTATATATTGATTTCATATATCTATTGGGTTTATATTAATTAATAACCTGGGTTCTGTTGGCCTGCCAATTGTGGATTAGACTGCATTTCTGTTGCAGGAATAGGCCATACAAAGCGGTAATCGCCTGCCTGGTAAGAAAGGGTCTTGCCGGAGGTTACAAAAATATTTTCAACTTCAGGATTTCTTGGATAGTTCCCATTGCGGTTGAAACCTAAGTTCCAGCGGCGTAGATCGCTCAGACGGAATCCTTCACCGATAAGTTCTTTCAAACGCTCGGCGCGTATGTTCTGAATTAGCGCACTGGCTGTTAGGTTCACATTTTCGTAGTTTGCGATACGGTTTGTACGCAATGTATTCAGATACGAGTTGGCCTTTGCTACATTGGTTGCATCACCTATTGCCGCAGCCGATTCTGCAGCAATCAGGTAAAGCTCACTCAGTCGGAAAGGCTTCATCATATTAACGAAGTTACGTTGTGTTCCTGTTTTTAAACTTTCATTACCTGGGTACTTGTTGAATACATATGCCCGTAAGGTAAGGCCGTTAGACTGTAAACCATCATAAATAGTAAAAAAAGTGCTGAATCGGACATCATTCTCTTCGTCATAGAGGCTAAGCATATCTTCTGTTGGAATGTACCAGGCCGATTCTTCGTTGTCTGACAAGAAATATTGCCCACCTGTTGAAGAACCTAATTCAGTTGCAGACATGAAAGGACGGAAAATAACTTCTGTACCTTCATCTTCACTCCACAATTTAGCATAATCATTGATTGTTGTCAGTGAATAGATATTACTTGCTATTACCTCTTCAGCTTTTGACAGAGCGGTTGTATATTCTCCTTTTAACAATGCAATTCGGGCTTGTAGTGCTAAAACAGTGTATGAACTGAGATAATGGCTGTTTGCAGTAGGAACTTTGCCAGTCGCTTCATAAGCTAACAAAGCTGTTAATGCATAATCCAAATCAGATGCAATCAAAGCATAGGTCTCATTCTGAGTGCTTCTACTTGGATAGCTTCCACGGTCTGAGGTGGGATGATATTTAGTAACTAGCGGAAGACCTAAAGCTGCTGTCTCTCCTTTATCGGTAGAGTAAGTTTGACAGAAGTGGTCGGCTAGCCAGTAGTAGCAATATGCACGCACAAAACGTGCTTCACCTTCGTAGCGTTTTAGCTCGGTAAGTTGTGCGTCGCTGTATTCGCCAGCCAAAGTTTCCATTTTTTCTATAATGTAGTTGGCTGAGTTGATAACAGAGTAAATACTACTCCACATGCTTTCTATACTCTGGTCTGATGAGAGGATATTTCCATTAGCAAATGTTCCTACCTGGTTTCCGTTACCAATCACTCCCTGGAAAACATCCATCTGGATTTCTTGATTGTTAATCCAGGCGCCAGCAGTAATGCTACGCATGCTTGTATATAAGCCATTGCGGAACTTTAAGTAGTCATTGATGTTTTGGATAGCTGTTTGATCATCAAGCGTGTCACTGGGGCGTAAATCCATGTCGCAAGAAGTAAAGAGACCTCCAGCTAACAATAATGCTAAAAATATTTTTTTCATATTCTTTTTTTCTAATTAAAATGTTACTTCAGCTCCAAACACGAATTGGCGAGTGTTGGGATAATTAAAACGTACAAGATTGGTATCCGGTTCTGGATCATAACCGCTGTATCCGGTCCATGTCAACAGGTTACGGCCAATAGCGAAGATATTTACACGAGTTAATTTAGTATGCGCTAATATAGACTTTGGCAAGCTGTATTGAATTGTTATATTCTTCAAACGCAGGAATGAGGCATCTTCTACCAGATGGCTGTCAAACTGTATTTCTTCGCCCAACTTAGGAATGTTGGTGATGTCACCTGGTTTTGTCCAAATGTTCAACATATTGGTGGTCTGGTTAACAGACAGCCCTTGGTTGGCATTTTCAATGAAATAGTTGTCATTGTTAATCATATATTTTTTAGCAGCCCATGTGAAATCTGCATTGATAGAGAAACCTTTCCATTGAAATTCTGTTCCGAAACCACCGGTAAGGGGAGCGAAGCGGCTCTTGCCAATCAATACGGCATCTTCCTCTTCATTGTACTGTTTGGTTAGGTTACCGTTTTTGTCATACCACATTTGTTTACCATCGCGTGGATCTACGCCCGCATAACGTACTTGGTATAATTCTCCAGCGTCATGTCCTACTTTATACATCAACCCATAATTAGGCATTGCAAATTCATCACGTCCGTCAAACAATTCTGTGATCTCATTATGGTTGTAGTTAAAGTTTGCTTTTACGGCCCAATAGAAATCATTGTTGTTCATGATGTCTACTTTAAGGTCAAGGTCAATGCCCTTGTTTACCATAGAACCTACATTACCCCATCCCGAACCAAAACCGGTAGTGTATGAGTAAGGAATTTCAAGTAACATATCTTCGGTAGTTTTATGATAATAATCAAGGTTTACTCCTAACCGATCAAATATGCGGAAAGAAACACCGATATTGGCTGCTTTTACTGTCTCCCAAGTTAAATCATAGTTGCTTGCTTGTGAAATGCCCAAGGAATTGCCGCCATTGTAGTTAGTACCAGTGCCAATCAGACCAAAGTATCCGTAGTTATCAATGCCTGAGTTACCGGTAGTACCGTAGCTGGCTTGTATAGAAAGGTCGTTAATCCAATCTACCGCATCCATGAATCGTTCTTTCTTGATGTCCCACTTACCACCGAAAGAATAGAATGTAGACCAACGATCATTAGGAGCAAACAACGAACTGCCGTCGCGTCGAACTGTAAAGTCAAAATAGTATTTGCTGTTGTAGTTATAGCTCCCGTTGAAAAAATAAGAGTTGAATACAGTTTCGCTTTCCGATTCACTGAGGTCAGTCAATGCCACTTTGGTACCTTGGGTGATCTTCATTAAACGTTTGTCTGTATGACCGGAAGAATAAGCTCCAAATCCTCTGCTTTTCGAAATAATAGATTCTTGGCCTGCCAATAATGTAACATTGTGCTCTTTGATGTTGAACTTATATTCAGCTGTATTGGTATATGTGAAAGAGTAATAGCGGCTGAAACTTTTTTGGCTGGCACCGCTGCGTGCCGAAATTTTGTCACCCATGGCTGTGATTATTTCCTCATAAGGATAAACACGGTGTGACAGTGTATAATCGTAAGCATCCAAAGCTTGTTGTGCACGGATGGTCAAACCTTTAATTGGAGTCAACTCTTCAAATAAGTTTAAGTTTCCTGAAACATAATCACGGGTTGTTTTACGATTTGCATCGACAAATGAAGGGGTAGTCCAAGCACCTGTATAATGGAGTCTTTTAGCTCTTTCTCCCCAAACGATATTACCGTTTTCGTCGAATGTATATTCGCGATATGTGTCATAGGGTAATGCTAAACGGGCAAAGGCGGCTGGGTTTTGTACATACACATTTGACATGTCTTCGTTTTCTGCGTTCAATTCAAATGTTGTATAACCTAAGTTACTTTGCAAACCAACTTTGAGCCAGTCGTTGACTTTTGAATTAAAATTAAAGCGGATCGTCTCTCTACGCATTCCTGATTGATCCATGATTCCTTGTTGGTCGTGGTGATTGACCGATAAATAATAAGAGGTGTTTTGCCCACCACCGTTTATAGATGCGTCAAGTGTATAAGTAGGTGCATGGCCATCAAACAGTTCGTCTCTCCAGTTTGTAGTGATTCCATATTTGCTTACCAAGTCTTTTACTTCTTGTGAGACAGGCTGGCCAATCATGTCACGGAACTGTATGTATTGCGAAGAATTCATCATTTCAACAGGGTCTTGTACCATTGCAGAAAAACCGTACTGGGCTCTCAGCGTAACTTCTGCTTTCTGGCCATATCTTCCTTTCTTACTGGTGATAACAATTACACCATTAGCTGCACGAGAGCCATAAATAGATGTAGATGCTGCATCTTTCAATACTGTAATGTTTTCAATATCGGCAGGGTTCAACGAATTGAACAGGGTGGCAGTGATTGGAGCACCGTCTAAAATGAACAATGGTGTGGTAGAAGCATTAAGTGAGTTGACACCACGCAGACGGATGGTTGCGGACTTAGAAGGGTCACCTGAACCAGATAATACAGACAAACCGGATACCTGGCCTGAAAGTGCGTCTGTAAAGTTGGCGGTAACAGTCTTCTCTAGTTTCTCACCACCAACTTTGGTAACAGAACCTACTACTGAACCTAATTTCTTACCTGTACCATAGCCAGTAATCACCACTTCTTCCAACAACTCCGTATTAGGTTTCAAAATGATCTTCAGATTTGGAGTAATAGTGACTTTTTGTTCTTCCATACCAATGTAGGAAACTACCAAAGTCTTCGCGGAACTTGGTACGTTCGCTATTTGGAACTTACCGTCCACATCAGTAATTGCACCGAGCTGAGTATTTTCAACTCTTACTGACGCTCCAATAACTGGCTGCCCGTCTTCTTCAGAAATCACAACACCTGTGACTGTCTGAGTTTGGGCAGTTACCAAGCCTATCCCCACAAAAAGGCAGGCCAATAACAGCATTAATTTTCTTTTCATAAATTCTCTCTTAAAGTTTAACTTTACATTAATTGTTTCTTTACTCTAACGAAGTGCAAATTTATTAAGAATTATGAAATGCACAACTGTTTTAATAAGAAAAGTTTCAAAATCTGTCAAAATGCTATTTATTACTGTGAATATATGTTTAGTAGCATAGTTTTTAGGCATCTGACGTTCTATTTTTAGTCGATTTCCTTTCAATATGAAGTTCGATTTAAAAGCAAATATCTAAATAAACAGCGCTGTTTTATGTAAAATAGTTAAAAACGAGGGGCGATTTTATTGCAAAAAACAATATTGAAGAACATATTTCCTATAAATAGAAAGCAAAAATGGCAGGTTAGGCGACAAGTTAATTTCTGTCTGAAGGAATAAAACAGGCTCAAATTACACTTATTTCCTACCTTTATTACCGGCCACAATGACAATCAACTGATAAAAGATAGAAAATGGATAAAATAGTTTACAACTTAGTCTACAACAGAAAAGGAAGCCTCAATAAGAAAGGAACTGCATTGGTTCAAATAGAGGCTTATCAAGGCAAAAGAAAGAAATATTTCTCTACCAAAGTCTACTTAAAACCCGAACAATGGGACAATAAAAAACTGATCGTGAAAAATCATCCTAACAGTGAAGCGCTCAACTGGTGGTTGCATGAGTGTGTTGCCCATATCGAAAAGGTGGAGTTGGAACTTTGGCAACAAGGAAGACAGATTTCGTTGGAACTAATTAAAGAGGTACTGCGGAAAAAGGAAGATCTCCAGTCATTCATCGCTTTTTATCAGGACGAGGTTCAAAGATCCGCTCTGAAAGAAAGCTCTAGGAAGAATCATCTTACAACACTAAAACTGCTGGCTGCTTTCAGACCTGATATCCATTTCTCGGAACTGACCTTTGAATTCTTATGCTCATTCGAACACCATTTACGCCAGAAAGGTTATCATGTCAACACGATAGCAAAACACATGAAACACTTGAAACGCTACATCAATGTCGCCATCAACAAAGATTATATGGACGAACGACTCTATGCATTCAGAAAGTACAAGATAAAAACGGTAGAGCACAAACATACCCACCTGACACCCGAAGAGCTGGATCGGTTGGAACAACTAAGAAAGGCGAAAGGCTTGCAACGCTATCGAAAGACATTGGACGCATTTCTGTTTTGCTGCTATGCCGGACTGCGCTATTCCGACTTCATCCGCCTGAGGCCCAGCAATTTGGTTCGTGTTCGTGACGAAATCTGGTTGGCGTACAAATCCGAGAAAACGGGTGTAGAGGTGCATTTGCCTCTGTATTTGCTGTTCGAGGGCAAGGCACTGACCATTCTAAAGGAGCATCAGGACGATTTGGCCAACTTCTTCCAGCTAAAAGACAATTCGAACGTCAACAAGGTCCTAAGGAATATAGCCAGACAGGCAGGCCTTACAAAGAATATTTCATTCCACACAGCCCGACACACCAACGCTACCTTATTAATATATAGTGGCGTCAACATCACAACCGTACAAAAGCTACTGGGGCACAAGAGTGTAAAAACAACGCAAATCTATGCCAGCATCATGGATCAAACCATCATTCATGATTTAGAACAACATCGAGAACAACCCGTTTCGGCAAGCGGAAAACGAAAGAGGCACTTTAGAGAGCCAAAGTAGATGTTTAGAAAGCTAAAGTCGGTGTTTACGATAGCCAAACAGGGCTTTGAAACGGATAATGTAAAGCTATGTTTTCCTTCAAAGAAAGCATTGTTTTCCTTTTAAGAAAACAATGTTTCACGCCTTCACATTCATCCGTATACGTATTGATTTTCAGTTGTATAGATTGAAATCAACGAGAAAGACGATCTTTCACCTAAAAAAGAAGTTTCAACGTAATCCGCTTATAGACAATTGGATACGTTGAAACTTCACATAAATACATTCTATAAACCCTATTTTATCGGATAACTACCGGCACAAAAGGCTGTTGTTTCACGTCGTCGAGTGGAACAGCCCGATAGTTCACACGTGTGAAATCAATTTCAGAAAGATCAATCCGACGAATGGCACTGTTGTACATCGTACGATAATAGATAACTCGGTTTGTGATGTCTGTAACCGTAGTCCATTGTGTGGCACTGGGAATGTCGACAGGTATTTTGCCATCGGCAAACTCCACGCCAATGGGGATATCGAAATTATTCAGTATCTGGAACCCCTGACGTACAGCATCTTCCGCTTTGGCCTGCAATGGCGCTGTTGTCTGATAGAAAGCGGCACGAACGAAACGAGACGGAGGTGTGACATCGCCTGGAATCCCTAAGGAGCCACTTCCGGCACCGAAAGAAGCAATCTGCACATCACCCATTTTTCGGGCTTCAGCCGTACCTGCGTAAAGGTTGACATAGTTGTTCAGGTTCGTCATCTGCCATTCAAAGCCGGGTGAATTGGTCAGTACTCCCAGTCGGTTCTCGTAGAAACAAGGTTTTCCACCTACGATTTCCAGCACAATCTGCCGCCCCGATTTATCAGCAAACCTCCAATGTACGGTAGAAGCCCGCGGATCTATTGCAATAATATGCCCTTTGCTTACAGCTTCCTTCACCTGCTCTATCGTAGCACAACTACCCAGAATCCACGAGATGAGCTGCAAATCGGTAACACTCTGTTCCTTCACTTCTTCATTATAAGCTTCATACTGCCCGTAACCAGGGAAATAGAAGAGTCCGGCAGACAATCCGACCTCATTCAGCCCTTCGACTACAAATTCTTTTTGCTCTACGGAAAGGCCTACATAACCATATTGGGCCACCATTTTCATTCCATTCAGTGTGTATCCAGGCACGTATGAATGTTGTACGTATCCCCGCGGAACCACCACATATTGGCTGTTCAGTTCACTTCCACCCCATTCGATGGTGCGAGCTACTATGCGCGCACTGTCCTTAGCGGTTAGCGTGATGCCTGTGCAAGCATCGGCCTTTTGCTGTGTCAGTAGTACCATGGCTACAGCCATGCATGTAATAAAAATCTTTTTCATTGTCATCAGGTTTTGTATAAGTAACAAATTTAAAACGAATATGTTTACGTTGTATCACTATAAGCAAGAAATCTGCCTAAAAACAGGTCTTCCTCTGTTAAAGATCTCCCGTCATACTATAAAATACGGTAGCAAACAGGTACCCCATTTTTCTTTTACTCACCTTCAGATACCCGTCTGAAGTAGGAACATATCTGCTACGCCATCCAAGTAGTGCATAGCAACCACATTCAGAAGTCAGGAGAGACTAGTTGGAGTTCCGCGAAAACTTTGGTGATTTCATACATCGGTATGGAAACGCAGACAGTAACGATTAAGTCCAATCTGAAGATCGTATTGAGAACCAACTCGGAGATGCTTGACGAGGTGATGGTAGTTGCGTTCGGTACAGCAAAGAAATCAGCATTTACCGGATCTGCCGCAGTGATTGATAACAAGGAATTGTCTAAACGCATCACGACCAATGTATCCGATGCATTAGTAGGTTCTGTTCCAGGACTACAGATTCGTGGAACATCAGGAGCACCGGGATCTGACAGCAATAAGATCAATATCCGCGGTATTGCTTCCATGTATGCCAACACGGAACCTTTGATTATTGTTGATGGAGCACCCTATACAGCAAGTCTCACCAATATTCCACAAAATGATATCGAGTCTATTACCGTGTTGAAAGATGCTGCCTCAGCTGCTCTTTATGGTGCCCGTGGTGCTGCAGGTGTAATCATTGTAACTACCAAAAAGGGACAAACCAAAGAAGCAGAGGTTAACGTAGATATGAAATGGGGCGTAAACTCACGTGCAGTACAGGATTATGATGTCATCACTGATCCGGGAGAGTACTATGAAGCTTATTATGCCCAACTCTATAACTACTCATTCTTTGGTCAAGGTAATACACCTTCAGTAGCTAATGCCTGGGCAAACCAGACCATGCTCAGCCAATTAGGCTACAATGTATATACCGTGCCTAACGGTGAAATGCTTATCGGTATGGATGGACGCAACTTTAGGACGGCGTTTTACCAATAACGGAACAGAATACTATCTGACACCGGATGATTGGCAAGATCTGGCTTACCGGAATTCATTACGTCAGGAATATACAGTCAGTGTTAACGGAGGAAATGATCGGTCTTCTTTTTATGCGAGTATCGGTTATCTGAATGATGAAGGTATTATCATCAATTCGGATTACGAGCGTCTGACAGCGCGTGTACGCGCAGACTACCAGGTAAAGAAATGGTTGAAATTAGGAGCAAATGTAGGATTTGTACACTCTATCCAACACTCTATTCCGAATGGTGGTACAGACGCAAACGGATCAAACATGATGTATTATACCAGCTCTATTGCACCTATTTACCCAGCATTTGTACGCGTTGTTGATTCCAATGGTAATGTAGTTATTCAGCAAGATGAACAGGGACACAATGCTTATGATTTTGGTACGGGTAATCAGGGCTATGGTTTGAACCGTCCTTTTATGTCAACCACAAACCCATTGGCAAACAATCAGTATGATGTAGTAGAAAATGGTGGTAATCAGATGAATGGTACATTTACAGCCGATATCAACATTACCAGTTACCTAAAAGCCAATATCACCAGTACAGTAAACTGGGGGCAGACAAACTATTTCAGCTACATGAATCCTTACTATGGGTCAAAGGTTAGTGTAAATGGAGAGCTTACGAAACAATCTACATCATCCTTGCGTACCAACAATATCCAGACATTGAATTATTTTAAAGATTTTGGTTCGCATAGTGTCAGTGTATTAGCTGGTCACGAATACTACAAAACGACAACTCAGTATTTAGGAGCTCTTGCTCAAGGTGGCTTTTCGCCGGAAATAACAGAAATAGACGCTTTCGCCAAGATCTCCGATGCTTCTTCAAACAAGAGTCAATACAATGTTGAGGGTTACTTTGCAAGCGCGCAATACGATTACGATGACAAATACTTTGCGTCGGCTTCCTACCGTCGTGACGCATCTTCTTATTTTGCTCCAGAAAATCGTTGGGGTAACTTTTGGTCTGTAGGTGGTGCTTGGATGTTAAACAAAGAAAGCTTTATGGAAAACACTTCTGACTGGCTCAATGAGCTGAAAATCAAGCTATCCGTCGGCCAGCAAGGTAATGATAACATCGGTGCTTTTGCATATACAGACCTCTACACATTGGCTCCGACAGGTGACTTCTCAATGGGAGCTACCTTCATGAGAATGGGTAACCCGGACATTACATGGGAAACAACAACCAATTACAACCTTGGTGTAGAATTTGCTTTATGGGACAGCCGACTCACCGGCAATGTGGATTACTATGTTAAGAAAACTACCGATCTGCTGTTCTGGCTTTCTATACCGGAATCTTCAGGTACTCGTGGTTATTATGGCAATATCGGAGACATACGTAATATGGGGTTAGAAGTTTCTTTGACAGGAGCTATTATCCGGAACCGGAATGTAGATTGGACTGTAACAGCAAACCTGTCGCACAATCAGACAAAAATTCTGAGCCTTCCTGAATCCAAAACACGTGCTATGGGAGGTTTTAATGAGACCAACAGTACTGGTTTGGGAGGAAACTGGTATGAAGTAGGAGGCCCACTTTACAACGCCTATTGTATTGAGTATGCAGGTGTGAACGATAAAGGCGAAGCATTATATTGGGTTGATGATGAAGTAACTATAGCTGGCGCTCCGGGCAAGAACCACTCTTATACGACAACCGATCCGAATGGTGCCACTTACTATAAACAAGGTTCTATCTTGCCGAAGGTCTTCGGAGGGTTTAATACGACATTGCGAATTGGCGGTTTTGATGCAACCGTTGCATTTGACTACCAAATAGGTGGTAAAATACAGGACTACCGATATGCTTCTTTGATGACTCCGCGTGAGACAGGAAACGGCGCAGGATCTGCAATTCATAAAGATTACATCAAATCGTGGAGTCCCAACAATACAAGTAGCAATATCCCACGTTGGCAGTATGGCGACAGATATACCGTATTTGCCAGTTCAAGCCGTTTCCTGACCAATGCAAGTTATCTGAACTTCCAATCGTTTACTGTAGGTTATACCTTGCCTAAAAAATGGTCTAACTTTGTTTCAAAGATACGTGTTTATGCTGCTGGTGAGAATTTGTGCTTTTGGTCAGCACGTAAAGGGTTAGATCCACGTTATTCATACGATGGAAACTCATCTATCACTCCCTACTCACCGGCCCGTAATATTTCAGGAGGTATCCAATTGACATTCTAATAATACTAAATAAGGATTTTATCAACATGAAAAAAATAAAATTAAGTATAGCCATTGTTGCTTTAGGACTTTTGACAACAAGCTGTATTGATGAAATATATCCTCAGAGTGATTATGCCACGAACGATCAGACAGCTAACGCACCTAATTCTTTCCAAAATTTCGTAGATGGTATCACTTCCTCTATGCTGGGTCAGGTATTGTACAATAGCAGTTATCCGTTTGATTATGGTTATCCAACCTTCTTCCAAATACGTGATGTTATGGGGCAGGACGTTGTAGTTAATTATGATGGCCACTGGTATTCAACCTGGTACACTAGCTCTACAGGCTTGGGACCTCGTTACGCGTTGGCTCAGTTTCCTTGGACCATTTATTACGGTTGGATAAAGAACTGCAATACCGTATTGTCACTGGCTGGTGATGAGCCAAGTGAAGCCCACAAGGCCGGAGCTGGCATTGCATTGGCTATGCGTGCAATGTATTATATGGATATGGCACGTATGTTTGCTAACAAGACGTATGCTTTGGATAAAAATGCTGAAACGGTGCCTATCGTAACAGAAAAAACTGCACTGGAGGATTTGTCGAACAATCCACGTGCTACCAACGAGAATATGTGGAATTTTATCATTTCAGACTTGGACAAGGCAGAAGGGTATTTAGCTGATTATAAGAGAACAGATCTTTCCACACCCGACTTGTCTGTTGTATATGGATTGAAGGCTCGCGCCTATCAGGTAATGGAGGATTGGCCCAATGCAGAGAAATATGCCAAACTAGCTCAGGAAGGTTACACAATGATGAGTCAAGATGAATATCTGAGTCGTGAAACAGGCTTTAACACTCCTAATAGCTCATGGATGTTCGCCTTACAGTTTAAGAACACGGACCCTGCCATCATTGACAATGACGCAGACAGTTCATGGGGTTCCTTCATGTGCTTGGAGCTGATCGTAGGACCCGGCAATTGCGGTTATGCGTCCAACTATGGTCACCATTTCAGCATAGACAGACATCTGTATGAAACAATCCCAGCAACAGATTTTCGTAAGAAATGTTTCATAGACTTTGCCATAGACAATTTGGCTACACCAGAAGAAATGGTTGAGGCACTGGCCGACTATTCTGATTATCCGGAGTATGTTTATAGTAGCGGATACAACAACGGTAATACAGAAGGTGTTGGTGGACGTTCATTGAAGTTTCGTTTGGCAGGTGGTGCAGAGGGACATTTAAACCAATACATCGGATTTCTGATGGCTGTACCTCTGATGCGTGTAGAAGAGATGAAACTGATTGAAATAGAAGCTGCCGGTATGCAGGATGAAGGCAGAGGTATCGCATTATTGACAAGCTTTGCTCAGACACGTGATCCGCAATATGTATATGGTAAACACAATGAGGCTTATTTCAATCAGAGTACTTCGGCTTTCCAAAACGAAGTATGGTGGCAGCGCCGTGTAGAATTGTGGGGTGAAGGATTTGCAACCTTTGATATCAAACGTCTGAATAAAGGTATTATTCGTAGTTATCCTAATACAAACCATGTGGCATCTTATCGCTGGAATGTGCAGACTCCTCCCGACTGGATGAATCTTTGTATCGTAGAAACTGAAACCAACAACAATACAGCTTGTACAAATAATCCGACTCCGATACCTCCGGCTTCTGAGTCCAGTGAATACCAGTGGTAAACAAAGGTTAAATCGTTTAATCAACAGTACAAATATGAAAAGAAATATTTACAGAATATTCATGGGACTGCTTGTTCTCAGTTCCATAATTTCTTGTTCGGAAGAGCAAGGGACAGAAGTCGGCAATGATTCTGAACCCTCTGTCATTGTCTATCAGTACACTCCAGGTGAAGATTATAATGCAGATAATGATATTAAACTACGTATTGCTGCAAATAATCGTACACAGGAGGCCTATTATCTCTATGAATTGACAGAAGATAAAGAGAAATACATTGCAACCAATGGAGAAGCGGCTTATTTGGAGCATGTTGTAACAGATGGTATCAAGCTGGATGACATTTCCGGTGAATCCACCCAAGATGTTGTTCTGACAGGATTGATTGGTGACTATACCATAACTGCAGTAGCTGTAAATGGAAATCAGAAAAAGGCTTTTGAGACGACTTTTTACGGTATCCAATGGAATATTCTTGGTGAAGGCATGTTCCAATCGACTTTCTTTGGCGAAGTATTCCCTGTAGAGATACGTAAGGCCGCTCATGCTGAATGGTATAAGATTGTAGAACCCTATGCTCTTGGATTAGATTTGATTGTTAAATTTAACGGGACAGATGCTACAATAGAACAACAACAGGTGTTTACTGATTCCAACTATGGAGCTGTATATGCAGAAGGTATCGGCGTATTGAATAACGGTTTAATCTATATGAATATAGAATTTACCTGTGCTGCTGGAACTTTCGGAGAATATACCGAAGTTGCAAAATTACCTGTAGAGTAAGCAATTAAGAACCATGTCCTTTCTGCTATTCAACAATAGGGAATAGTCTAAAAGGAATATAAGATCGTAAGAGGCTGTCTCAAAATAAACTTGAGATAGCCTCTGTTGTTTCATTCCAGATTGAAGTCCTTTGTATTTTTCTCTAAACACGTAAAGGAGTGAAATGAAGCATTCCGAATACACTCCACTTACTTATCCAAATTCTTCACTCCATTTAGGAAGCATTTCTTTTAATCATGCCCTTCTGTTTTGGAATAATCTCATTTTATGGCAGAGGAGAATGTTCATTTCATTTGTCTCCTTAACCACTCTTCAAAGAACTTGTCATAAACACTATATATACCCAATTCGTAAGTAACAAAATCTTTATCAAGCAATCCTTTAATTGCCCCCTGAACTGAGCTGGCTGTCAACTTATATGTATTTAAGAATCTGGAGGAAGTAATTTCTTTAGCTTTTCCTTCCTTACAAATAGCCATAAGTACTTCTTTCTGTTTAGCTGGTAATTGAAACAACAAAGAAGAATAGGTGAAACTCAATTGGGCCAAGATATTGTCAATGGCAATTTCAACCTTGTCTATTGTACAAGTTTCTCTATCTTGCGTCAAGCTATAAAGGGAATTCAATACAAATTGAATGTACCAAGTTATTCCTTCAAAACGCTGATAAACATTGTGGACTGCATCGGTTTCTATATGTTTGCCATTGTTACTGAAATGGTGCTGTGCAAATTCACAATAGACCTCCTCTTGAATAGGTTTCAAATCCATAATGGCTGTACTCTGATAGAATGGACGTGAAGGACTGGTGAATATTTCCCCCATCATGTGCCGTTGCGAACCTGAAAAAATGAATGTTGCATTGTTGCAATGCTGTATCTGCGTACGCAATAAAGCCTCCACATTCTTTTCCGGATACTTCGCTATTACCTGAAATTCATCAATAGCTATCAAACAAGGTTTGTCGGCGTGTTCTATATATTGGAACACTTCATCCAAAGTAACAACTGGTGCTTTAATATCGCCCATTTCAAGATTCCAACTAGGATTTCCAGTGTAATCAAAAGAAATACTTGAACGAAGAGAACTTACACTATTTAAAAAGGCATCCCACGCTTTTCTGCCAAAAGGACGCAAACCGTTCAGAATACTTTTCCCTAATTCAAACACGAGCTCCTGCAAGTTTTTTGTAGCATAAATATCTATTAAAAAAGTATAGTATTCTTGTTGAATTTTATTTTGATGAAAAGAATGTGCAATCAATCCTGTCTTCCCCAAACGTCGCGGTGAGATTAGAGCCACATGATTGCCATTAGTGAGATAACGTAATAAAACAGTTGTTTCCATAACCCTGTCACAGAAATAGGCTGGAGAAATATAGGCACTCGTGATAAATGGATTTATTTTCGCCATAATTCAAGTTTTATGCAAAGATAATTATAATCTTATTATAAAACAAAGAATGCCATCAAAGATTTCGTACCAAACTTACTATCAAATAGGTATTTTATTCAACAATCAAATTGCTAATGGAAACATTTTATGGTATATTCCCTCAAAAAAAGAAAAATATATACAAATTCTTTTCTTGGGGATATTTCTGACACTTCAGCGGATATGTCAATCTTAGATCAGTACAACATAATTTTTACGTAAATCATAATTCACATTTTAGCCACAACAACAACTTATATAACCTTACAAGCAAGATAGAAAAAAACTATCTGATTAATAATAAGTCATTTATGATACGTTTTTAGTAGAAAAATGGTATTACAGATATTCGAGAGAGGTGTCTCTATACATTACAAACGATAATTCATATCCGATTCTAGTTAGCGATATTTTTATTAATATACTGATTTTCAACAAATAACAACGCCCCTTAGTTCCGCGAAAACTTTGGTAGTATCCTACATTGGACTACAGACGCAAACGGTTACGATAAAGCCCAATCTGCGCATTACCATGAAATCGGATTCAGAAGTCTTAGATGAAGTTATGGTTGTCGCATATGGTACAGCAAAAAAATCTTCATTTACAGGTTCTGCGTCTACTATTGACAACAAAAAGCTGGAATCTCGACCTATTACCAATGTTACTAAAGGTCTGGAAGGTCAGGCAACTGGCGTGTTGACTACTTCTGGTTCAGGACAGCCTGGTGAGTCTGCTTCTATCGTTATCCGTGGTTATGGTTCTATCAATGCCAGCAGCTCTCCTCTGTATGTAGTAGATGGCATTCCTTATAACGGTACACTTTCTTCTATCAATCCTGCTGATATCGAATCAATGACTATCTTGAAGGATGCTTCGGCTGGTGCATTGTATGGTGCTCGTGGTGCTAACGGTGTTGTGATGATTACTACCAAGCAGGGTAAAGAAGGCAAAACTAATGTGACTTGGCGTTCTACTGTAGGTTGGTCTTCACGCGCTCTTGATGAGTATGACATGGTTGACCAGAAAGAGTTTGTTCAGTTGACTTATGAAGCTTTGCGTAATGGGTATATTTTCCAAAATGGTTATTCTTGGGCTGACGGTGAGGCTGCCGCACGTGCTTCTTTGAGCAATACGCTGGGTGGCGAGCTTTATAATCCGTTCAAGAACTATACTTGGGATGAGATTATCAATCCTGAAACCGGTATGGTACAGGCTGACGCCGTTTCTGCATGGAACGAGAACTGGATGGATGCTTTGCAGAAAGACAACGCTTTCCGTCACGAACATCAGCTGTCGTTGAGCGGTGGTACTGAAAAGACCAAGTATATGTTCTCACTGGGTTATGTAAACGAGGATGGTATCTTGGTAACAACCGGTTTCCAACGTTACAATGCCCGTGCCAATATAACCTCTACTGTAACAGACTGGTTCAAGGCTAACTTGAATACTGCTTTGACTCACTCTATGATGAACTTCAGCGACTACAGCGGTTCTTCTGTTTCTAACGTATGGTATTCTGCACAGTTCATATCTCCGTTGTTCCCGATGTATATCAAGGACATGGACGGTAACAATGTGCTGGGTGAAAACGGTCAGCCGCAGCTTGACTATGGTGAAGGCGGTCGTCCGGGTAGCTATAACGACTATAACCCGCTGGGTGGTCTGGTTGACGACAAGGCTGACGTGAGAAATGACGTTGCCAGCTTGCGTACCGGTATGACATTTGGTTCTGACAATGATAACTTCGGCGTGTTCAAAGGCTTGAAGCTGAACATAAACTTCGGTATGGATTACCGTAACCTGTCTCAGAAATCATACATGAACATGTATCATGGTAACCAGGCAACTGCCGGTGGTTTGCTAATGAAGTATAACACCCGCATGCAGAGCTACACTTTCAACCAGTTGCTGACTTGGAGCCGTTCATTCGGTTTGCACAACTTCGATGTATTGGCCGGTCACGAATTCTATGCTTATGAATATCAATACCTGTCAGCAGGTAAGACTAACCTGGTAGACGGTATCCTGGAACTCCGTCCGGGTACTACGCTGTACAACGCTGACTCTTATACTGACAACTATCGCATCGAGTCTTGGTTGGGCCGTTTCAACTATAACTACGATGAGAAATACTACTTTGATGCTTCGTTCCGTACCGATGGTTCTTCTCGTTTCTACAAAGACAACCGTTGGGGTAAGTTCTGGTCAGTAGGTGGTAACTGGCGTGTATCTAAGGAAGCTTTCATGGAAGACGTTGAATGGGTGAACAACCTGTCAGTGAAAGTAAGCTACGGACAGCAGGGTAACGATGACCTGGGTTCATATTATGCATGGCAGAGCCTTTATGACCTGAGCTGGTCTAACTCGGCACAAATCGGTGGTATGGTTAGCACACTGGAGAACAAGAAGGTGACTTGGGAGAAGAACAACAACTTCAACGTAGGTTTCGAAGCTTCTCTGTTTGATAGCCGCTTGAGCATCAATGCAGAATACTACAACAAGAAGACTACTGACATGTTGCTGGAATACCCGATGGCTACTTCTACCGGTTTCAACGGTTACAATGCCAACGTGGGCGATATGCGCAACAGCGGTTTTGAATTCGAAATCAAGGGTACTCCTATCAAGACCAACGACTTTACTTGGAACATCACCTGGATGGGTTCTACCGTTAAGAACAAAGTGCTGAACCTGACAGCTGAAAGCCCTGAAATCATCAGAGGTATCTACAGTATCAAGGAAGGCCAGGAAATCAATACCTTCTATATGGCTAAGTCTGCCGGTGTTGACCCTGCAACAGGTGCTCAGCTCTACTGGGTATATGACAAGGACGAAAACGGTAATATCATCAACGAGCGTATCAGTAGTGACTACAGTAAGGCTGCTAACAGCAAATATTACCTGGGCAGCCGTATCCCGACTCTCTATGGTAGCTTGGCTACAGACTTCTCTTGGAAGGGCTTTGACCTGAATATCCTGACTACTTACTCTATCGGTGGTAAGATTTACGATAGCCTGTATGCAGGTTCAATGAACAACATGTATTACAATAGCAATTGGAACAAGCACGCTATGCGCCGTTGGCAGAAGCCGGGTGACATCACCGATGTTCCCCGTATCGAAGTGGCCGGTAAATATACAACAAACGACCGCTTCCTGGTTGACGCTTCTTACTTTGCCATCAAGAACATTACGCTGGGTTATACCTTACCTAAATCTTGGTTGAGTAAGGCACACATGAACTCTGTACGTCTGTTTGCTTCAGTCGATAACTTGGCTTTGTTCACTCACTTACAAGGTATGGATCCTCAGTACAACTTCTCAGGTTCTACAGACTATGCTTATACCCCCAACAAGACCTGGTCACTGGGTGTAGAAGTTAACTTCTAATATTTAACCTATATAAAACTTAGAACAAGTATGAAAAAGTTATTCAAATATATGTTTGTCGGTTTGATGGGATGCGCCACGTTGTCCTCTTGTTTGGACGACGCTCTTGAGACTTCACCAACCGATTCAATGTCAGGTGAAGGCCTGTTGTCTAATGCAAATTCAGCGTTGGTCCCCTTGAATGGTATTTACCGTTCCATGTACACAGCATTCTCAACATCGGGCAATACTCACCAATGCTTTGGTATCAGTGCTTATAACCTGATGGCCGACTTGATGGGTGAGGATATGATTATAGCTGCTATGGGTAGTGGTTGGTTCTGGTACGATGCACTCTATCAGGTTAAAGATATGTACTCTAGCACGGCTTGGCGTCCATACGACTTGTGGAATGCTTACTATACCTGGGTATCTAATGCCAACTATATCCTGGCTTCAGAAGAGACCATGGAAGGTGCCCAAGCTGATGTAAATTATGTTATCGGTCAGGCTTATGCCATCCGCGCTTACTCTTACTTCATGCTGGCACAGAGTTTTGCACGTACTTACAAGGGACACGAAAGTGACCCCTGCTGCCCTATCTATACAGAGCCTACAGTAGCTGGCACGCAGGGTAATCCACGCTCGTCGGTTGGAGATGTGTATAAGCAGATTACATCGGACATCAATCGTGCGGTGGAACTGTTGAATGGTACTACGCGCAAGCATATCAGCCATATCGACTATGCAACGGCATTAGGTCTGCAGGCTCGTATTGCGCTGGTAATGGAAGACTGGGCTACAGCCAAGACTGCTGCCCACACAGCCATTACTGCCAGCGGTTGCCGCGTATTGGCTCCCTCGCAGTTTGCCGGTGTGAACACCACACAGGCAGCCAATGTGATGTGGGGTGCTGAAATCATTGCTGACCAGTCGGGTATGTATGCTGGATTCTTTACGCATATGGATGCTTGTGATGAGCGTGGAGACGGTAAATATGGTGCTACGGCTCGTAAGCAAATTAATAAAGAGTTGTATGATAAGATGGATCCAAATGACGAACGTAGAAACTGGTGGGACACTGAAAATGAAAATAATGGTAAAGGTGGCTATCAACAGGAGAAATTTAAGTTCTCTGACCGCCAGACTTGGATGGGCGACTACATCTGGATGCGTGTGGAAGAAATGTATCTGACTGCTGCCGAAGCAGAGTGCCGCCTGGGTGAAGAACCTGCGGCCATTGAAGACTTGAAAGCTGTAATGGCTTCTCGTGTTCCCGACTATACTTGCACGAAGACCGGTACTGCACTGGGTGCCTTGACCAGCGATGTGACTGGTTCGCTGCTGGAGGAAATCATTACTCAGCGTCGTGTAGAACTTTGGGGCGAATTTGGCCGTATCTACGATATCCGTCGTCTGAAACAAGGTTTTCGCCGTACGGAAGCTATGGGTTGGCCTACTTCAACTTTGCTGGCTAACCGTCCGACAACCGACCCTGAATGCTACATGTGGGTCATGACTATTCCCCAGTCTGAGTTTGACGGCAACGCCAACATGACTCCAGAGTCGGATCAGAACCCGATAGGTGACTATGCAAATTAATCTATTATAAATCGTTTAGAAATATATCGCTATGAAATATATTAATAAAGTTTCTACTATGCTTTCCCTGTTGGCGGTACTGCTGTTTGCAGCATGTAATACCGACCAGGAAGGGCCGCTCTATACCGAGCAAGGTGCAGGCGTTTCGTTCAGCAGTTCTGCACTTACATCCACGGTGGTGTCGCCCACAGACCCCAGTTTTACTGTAGACCTCTTCCGTGCCAAGGCCGGTGCGGAATACAGTGGTCAGTTGGAAATTGCGGTCTATACCAATGATAGCAAAAAAACACCGATTGAGGGATGTACTGTAAATGATTATACTTTTGCAGCCGATGCAACCATGACCCAGGCTGTAGTCAATGTTTCACCTATCGCTATCGGACAGGAAGTTGTTGTGCAACTATCTATGCCTGAAGCTTCTGCAGCTGATGTATCTGTCGGTGGCATAGCGGCCACCCAAATAGTTGTGAGCAAGGATTATACATGGAACTACTTGGGTGAAGCCTATTTCCAGGATAACTTTCTTTTCTACTGGTATAATAATGGCGTAGATACGGATGAAAATCTTATGAACCGCGTTAAGGTGAAAGTTTATGAAGCGGCAGAAGATCCTGGACGTTATCAATTCCATGATTTGTATAAGGAGTATGTGAATTCTCAGTGGGATGCGACGGAAATGGCAGGTCTTCAGAAAGACACACCGACGAGTGTAGTAACTATTTTGACCAATAAAGAAACTGGGTCCATCACTTATCCACAGTTCTCAACTGGTGTAAAATTTGCTTCACAAGGATTTAATGATCTGCTCTATATTGCCCAGACGGCAAACAACCCAAATGATTTCATTGATGGTAAGACGATTAGCATTGCGCCCTTCCTGTTGATTGGTGATACTGGACAAGGATTCGATTGTACAAATCCGGCGGGTGCATTTGTTATTACGCTACCATAAAACATTGTGTAAGTTTTGATTTTGTTATTAACTTAGGCGTGCTCTTAAATAGCATGCCTAAGTTTTTTATATCTGTTTAGTTGAGATTCCTCAGCTCCGTTTGGAATGGCAGAACGTTAGTACTTTTTCTTTTTGAAAAATTCTCTTTTTTGTTATTATCTAAAATTTATTTCCAATAAATCTCTATATTTGTCATCAATATGTAATGATTATGTATAGAAAGTACTGACAATGGCAATGAAAGAATTTGTAATTTCCGAAGCGCAGGTAGAAACTGCGGTGCTGGTGGGACTTATTACGAAAACGCAGGATGAGCGGAAGACGAATGAGTATCTGGACGAACTGGCTTTCTTGGCTGAGACAGCTGGGGCGGAAGTAGTGAAACGATTTACGCAGAAATTGGATCAGGCTAACTCGGTGACGTATGTCGGAAAAGGGAAGCTAGACGAAATCAAACAATATATAAAGGACGAAGAGGAAGCGGAACGGGAAATCGGTATGGTTATCTTCGATGATGAGCTTTCGGCTAAGCAAATCCGTAATATCGAAGCGGAACTGAAAGTAAAGATACTGGACCGCACGTCGCTCATTCTCGACATCTTCGCTATGCGTGCACAGACGGCTAATGCTAAGACGCAGGTGGAGCTGGCGCAATACAAGTATATGTTACCGCGTCTGCAACGACTTTGGACGCACTTGGAACGCCAGGGTGGTGGTTCTGGTGCTGGCGGTGGTAAGGGTTCGGTAGGTCTTCGTGGTCCGGGTGAAACCCAGCTCGAAATGGACCGACGTATCATCTTGAACCGCATGTCGTTACTGAAAGAACGTTTGGCCGAGATTGACAAGCAGAAGGCTACGCAGCGCAAGAACCGCGGTCGTCTGATTCGCGTGGCTTTGGTTGGATATACCAACGTGGGTAAGTCTACGTTGATGAACCTGTTGGCCAAGAGTGAGGTGTTTGCTGAGAACAAGTTGTTTGCCACGCTCGACACAACGGTGCGTAAGGTGATTATCGACAACCTGCCTTTCTTGCTCAGCGATACGGTAGGGTTCATCCGCAAATTGCCTACTGATCTGGTGGATTCTTTCAAGTCGACGCTGGACGAGGTGCGTGAAGCCGACCTGTTGTTGCACATTGTGGATATCTCGCATCCCGACTTCGAGGAACAGATTGAGGTGGTGAACAAGACTTTGGCCGACATTGGAGCAGCAGGTAAACCTATGATTTTGGTATTTAATAAAATAGATGCCTATACGTATGTGAAGAAGGATGAAGACGACCTGACTCCGCGCACCAAGGAAAACTTGTCGTTGGAGGAACTGATGAAGACGTGGATGGCAAAGCTGGAGGATAACTGCATGTTCATTTCGGCTCGTGAGAAGACTAACATCGAGGAAATGAAAACAATGGTTTATCAGCGTGTGAAGGAATTGCATGTGCAGAAATACCCGTATAATGACTTTCTCTATCAAACTTACGACGAGAACGGGGAATTATAAAAATAGTATATAATAAGACCTCTTCGGAGGATTTGCAGATAAGAATCTCTATGAAACGTGGGTGGATATGGCTGTTTGTCGGCCTGTCCGCCTGCGTTTCATGCGTTTATACAAGGAACTAAACAATAGTAACATGGAAATTTACAGAAACCTGACCGAGGATGAAATTCTTCGGTTGAAGAACCAGTCGTGTCTGGCAGATGACTGGGAGAAGATTCGTGTATCAGAAAACTTTTCAACGGAGTTTGTACACCACGCGCGTTTTTCAGGGGAAGTTAAATTGGGCGTTTTTCAGACGGAGTTTACGCTGCCGGGAGGTATACGCAAGCATTCCGGTCTGCGGCACGTGACGTTGCATAACGTGACGGTAGGAGATAACTGCTGTATCGAGAATATCCAAAATTATATTGCCAATTACGAAATCGGGCACGATACGTTTATCGAAAATGTGGATATCCTGTTGGTGGACGGGGTATCGAAGTTCGGTAATGGGGTGGAGGTGTCTGTACTGAATGAGACGGGTGGTCGGGAGGTGGTTATCAATGACAAGCTGTCGGCTCACCTGGCTTACATCATGGCACTCTACCGCCACCGGCCCGAACTGACTGCCCGTCTGAAAGAGATTGCCGATTATTATGCCGGCAAACATGCTTCGTCGGTAGGAACTATCGGTTGTCATGTAACCATCCTGAATACAGGATCGGTGAAGAACGTCCGTATTGGAGACTATGCCTATATTTCGGGTG
>ERZ779664.194-NODE-194-length-31873-cov-11.611226_pt1 | contig 31873 bp, 32 predicted proteins | sample MGYA00511478_ERZ779664 | MGnify/ENA primary metagenome ERZ779664 (study PRJEB29588, sample SAMEA2160437) | human gut metagenome | biome: human gut; feature: human-associated habitat; material: faeces | place: Denmark | collected 2008/2010 ...
CTGTGGGAAGGAGACTGTCATGAACAATAATCTTAATTTTCTATTCGGTATGTACGAACCCGCCACAGACTCCATTATCGCCAACATCGATGAGAACACAATTCTTGTTATCCGTTGCAAGGAATGTAATTCCTCTGTTATCTTTGATGACCCGAATGATGTTGTATATCTATACCGTTTGGCAATGGAAACACCTCTGCTTTATGCCAAATTCGCATTGAAAAAAAACGGATTGCAGAATTATGTGGATGCTATGAATTGGTTCAATTATTAGTTCCGATCTGCTTATATTAAGATAAACTTCTTTAACTTAGCCCAAATGATTATTGAAGTTTATCTTATTCCATTTTCTGCTAATATTCTGCCAATTTCATATAACGCACCAATTTCAAATCTCGCTACCTTATATAATTTTTCATCATTCATTTTATTTCTGAAATAAATACCATCAAAATACATATAATCATATGTTGGTACAAGATCATATGTCTGATTTGCTTGTATCGTTCCTTCTCCCTTTAAAATGCCCGACAAAGTGGAATGATTTCCATTATAAACAATTGTTAAACCTATAGGATAAATATATGTGGCCATATGATTTATTTTGTCATATTCAAATAAATTACCTACATTTTGCCCTATATTTAATAATGCATTAACAAATCGTTAAGGAAAGAATCGAAGGTGGTGCAAACGAAAAAGCAGTATTGAGACTTTTCATTAACTGCCCTTTCGTTTGCATCAATTTCGATTTTTTCTGGTTGAACAAAGCGCGTCAACTCTATATGGACTTTTAATTCTGACACTCTATTTATAATAGGATAGCGTGTACACATAGAAACACATAGAATTTATAATTCAGTCCTGTATTATGACACCAGAAATAAGCCTCCCTAAGGAAGCTAAAAAAATATACAGTTATGATACGTTAACAGAGCATATGTGGTTTTGGTTTTATAAAATGTTGTTCTGTAGGCAGAGGAATAATCTTACCACCACAGGAAGAACACTTGCATATATCTTTATTATAAAGAAGACGGATAATGGCAGGTGCATCCATATCTTTCAGCTTGGAAATATATTTTTTGCAACCAAGGATGTTTCTGCATAGGGTAATCTTTTTCTTCTTATTTCTGGATGAAAGAAGACCATAGTGCCTGATACGTACAAAACGTTTTGGAGGAACATGCATTAAAAATCGACGGATAAATTCCTCGCCGGATATGGTGATCTCTTTCCAAAGCCCTTGGTTTTTGTAATCTTTAGCAGAAAATGTAACTGTAGATTCTGTCATGTCTTTGATACGGTAGTTGCTGATAGCAATCCGGTGGGTGTATTTTCCAAGGTATCTGATGACAGATTCGGCACCGTCAAATGGTTTCTTGCAATAAGGAATCCATTCCTTTGCATAGCAGGTATTTAACAATTCCTTGAAAGTATAGTAGTTTTTGTAAGGTGCAGCCGATCCATGAAATTCAAGCCTGTCATTTTCCCAGAGCTGCTTAAGTTCAGCCATATATTTTCCACGAAATATTTTGGAGATCACCTTAATCGGAAGAAAAAACTCTTTCCCGTTGTCTTTCCAATGATTTTTCACATCCAGCCCTCCACCAAGAACAATCGCATGGATATGAGGATGAAAATTCATGGTGCTTCCCCATGTATGGAGGATACAAATATAGCCGATATCAGTCCCAAGATATTTACTATCAGCAGCAAGTTCACTGAGAGTATCTGAAGCCGCATGATAAAGAGCAGTGTATAAGAATTTCTGGTTGCTGTAGATAATGGGATTAAGTTCTTCTGGAACTGTAAAAACTACATGGAAATAAGGAGCATCTAAGATATCCTCACGCCGTGCATCTACCCATTTTTCTTTTGGAAACTCCTGACACATAGGACAGCATCTGTCACGGCAGGAGTTATAGTGGACTGACATGCAGCCGCAGTTCTCGCATACGCTTACATTCACACCAAAGGCACCGGTTTTGCAATTCATGATGTGATAAGCGGCCTTTCGCTGAGCGGGAGAAATACTATGTGTGGATTCAAAAGATGAATAAAAACGATGAAAAACATCCTGAATCGTACAATCCTTACTCATGATTCACCACCTTCCGGGTTGTCGAACGGGCTGCGGATTCCAAGAAGTGTCTTGTTGCTCACATGAAGGTAAACATCTGTAGAGCGAGGATCAACATGTCCCAGAAGTGACTGGATATATTTTATATCTGTGCCACTTTCGAATAGGTGGCTGGCAAAACTATGACGGCACGCATGAGAGGAAACATGACGGTTAATGCCGGCGAGTTTAGCACTTTTCTTAAAGAACTGGTTAACACTGGCTATATCAAGATATCCACCGGACCAGGAACTTGGGAAAAGGATATCTTTAGGGCGACCACATTTGAACCAATACTCTGTGAGAAGGTCTAAATTTTTTTGAGACAGAATCGTATACCGGTCAATTCTGCCTTTGGTTTCACGAACATGAATTGTCATGTTGGTACGTGAAATGTCATCATAATGAAGATGAACAACCTCTGATACACGTAATCCAGGAGAATACATAGTTGCAATAATCGCTTTATACTTCAGATTCGGAGTGGCGTCAATGATTGCATTTATTTCATCGCGGGATAGAACGGCAGGAAGATTTCGCTCTCTTTTCATAGCCGGAACAGTGTCATCATCCCAGACAGTCTTCAGCACCTTTTTATATAAGAACTTTATTGCAGACCGATAGTGATTGTGAGTTTCAGGAGACCTTCCTTCCAGACGTTTGGCAGTAAGAAAACTTTCCGCATCTTCAAGTGTAAGATCAGAAACATTTTTTCCAATCCAACGAAGGAAGTAACTGACATCAGAGCAATACAGTTGAATAGTTCTTTCACGCAGGTTACGTTTTTCCGCTTCATTGCGGATGGATTCAAAAATATCTTTATACATAATAAAACCTCCAGAATAAGTAGTGTTAATAATTACATCTACCTATTCGGAGGTGCATTAGCGTCATAATTCCGATTGCGGAAGAGACTGGAAAATGTTATTCTTATCATAGGCAGTGGAGCTTTCTTAGTTCAGTTGTTTCGTGTGGTAACTTAACAATAACGGATTATGGAAAGTAATTCCACTGCTTTTTAATAAAAATAAAACTGCGCCACAGCCTTGGCAGGCCATCGCGCAGCGATTTTGTTCAATCGAAAGTTGTGGAGGTGAAATGAATATGATGATGTTCTTAAAATTAAGAAATATCTGAGTTCATAGAACTATGTTAAATAGTTTTATGTATAGGCAGAACCCGAAAAACTATTTAATAAAGGAGATTGTGCAATGATATTTCAAGATAATGTAATCAAAGAGTACTTAAAAAATGTTTATTTTATAACGGGAACACCTTGTGGAGGAAAGACAACCGTTTCACGTGCGTTGGCGGAAAAGTATGGATTTGAACTATTTGATGTTGATGAGAGATTCGACGAGCACAAAAAAATGTCGAACCCATTATTTCAGCCTGCGATGAATACGTATTTTAACAGTGCAGATGAATTTTTTGGAAGAACAGTTGAAGAATATAAGAATTGGCTGTTGAATAATACTCGTGAACAGTTAGAGTTTGTTCTTCTTGATTTGATTCGTTTATCAGAAAATAAGAAAGTTTTGTGCGATTGTCATCTTACAGTTGCTCAGGCACTCGCTTTTTCTGAACCAGCGAGAGTTGTTTTTCTCATAAAAGACCCATCTAATCTTGTTGATGAATATGGTAATCGACCAGATCATCAGGGATTTTTTCAGTACTTAAATTCAGCGACTGATATAGAAAAAGCCAAACAAACTGTGAATATTACCTTATATGAACTCAATGTAAATCGCATAGAGGAGATTAAAAGCAGTTCTTTCTTTTGGATAGAGAGAACTGTGGATAGTACAGTTGAGAGTACATTAACTTGTGTCGAAAAACATTTAGGTTTAATATAGTTGAAGAAAGACATTCGATTATAGCACATTTTGTTTAATGAATTAGTGCCACAAATTGAGAAGTATTCTTGATTTGTGGCATCTTAATAAGGTAGAATAAAGGAATAAAAAGAATCTTAATTCTGTTAAACGCTATTGACAACTTCCAGTTGTGCGCCCAGCTAAGGGTGTGTAGTCAAGCCGGTGGAATTCCGGTTTATCCAAGGTTTAGCCAACCAGATAATAGCGAGTCTTGGGATGATGCCGGTAACGGCATCTGACAAGCGTAGACAGCAAGAAAGCAGGGTTGAATAGTGATTGAGCTTCGAAACGTTAACTTCAGTCGGTCGACGTCTTAACTGGTGCGGAAGACAATATCATGTAATGCGATATGGCGAGTGTTATGTGGCACTGCGGAGTCAGAGAACCAATCATGTTTTACATTATGAATACACATCAACTGGGGAGAACCTGCCATTTCTCGAAGAAGAGTATGAAATTGCAACTGAAAACGGAGTATTTCAAATGAATGGTAGGTGGTCGGACAATCCCATAGTACTGTAGAAATCGGGCAATGCCGATGGAGGGAAGGGGATTGCATAGTAAAGGTCTTACTGAGGACACATTATCCGTACTCAGGGACGGAGGAAATAATGGAAACGAAATTAGTGAGAATAGCTGAGATATCGGCAACATCAAAACATCCTATATTTACATCAGTGTACCACTTGATAAATGAAGATATGCTAAAGCAATGCCATAAGGAATTAGATGGGAACAAAGCAGTCGGAATTGACAAGGTAACTAAGGATGAGTATGGGAAGAACCTTGATAGAAATATCAAGGAACTGGTACAGAGGTTGAAAAACAAATCCTTTAAGCCACTTCCGTCACTGAGGGTATATATACCTAAAGGAAATGGAAAGAAGCGACCATTAGGGATTGCTTCCTATGAAGATAAGATTGTACAAATGGCAGTGAAGAAAATACTGGGAGCTATTTATGAACCGAGATTCCTAAACTGCATGTATGGATTCAGACCGAATAGGGGGTGCCACGAAGCAATAAAAGAAGTATACCAACGGATAAGCTATGGAAAAATCAGCTATATCGTAGATGCCGATATCAAAGGTTTCTTTGACCATATCGACCATGATTGGATGATGAAGTTCCTTGAATGGAATATACAGGATAAGAACTTATTGTGGCTAATACGTAAATACCTTAAAGCAGGAATAATGGAGCAAGGAAAATTCGAGCCAACAGAGGAAGGTTCGGCACAAGGCTCAGTAATGAGTCCGATGCTTGCAAATATATACATGCATCATGTGCTGACGCTGTGGTTTAAGCTGGTGGTGCAAAGGGAAATGCAGGGAGAGTGTTTTCTCGTCAACTTTGCGGATGATTTTGTTGCAGGATTTCAATATAAGTCAGAAGCTGAAAGATACTATAAAGAGTTAAAGGAACGAATGGAAAAGTTTGGACTGGAGCTGGAAAGTAGTAAAAGCAGACTGATTGAATTTGGGAGATTTGCAGAGCAGAATCGTAGAGCAAGAGGAGAATGTAAGCCTGAAACATTTGATTTTCTGGGATTTACCTTCTACTGTAGCAAAACTCGAAAGGGAGGTTTCGTGCCAAAGGTACAGACTTCAAGAAAGAAGTTTGAGCTAAAGGTTAGAGCATACAAGAACTGGATTTACGATAATCGAAATCGACCAATGCGAGAAATAATTAAAGAGTTGAACGTAAAGCTAATTGGACACTATCGATATTATGGTGTTACATGGAATTTTCGGAAGATAACAACATTCCTGCATAGAGTACAACAGTTTCTATTCAAAGCCATGAATCGGAGAGGTTGTAGACGGGCATACACATGGAATGGATTTGTGGAAATGCTCAAGTATTACCCATTAGCAAAACCTAAAACGTACTATTGTTTATATTGAAGCGAATGTTACTATGAGGAGCCGTATGCGGGAAAGCCGCACGTACGGATCTGTGAGGGGCTAAGATTGAGAGGTCTTAGTCTACTCGACTATTGGGAAGGCGCAGAGAACGAAAAATCGATATTTGTGGAGGTAAAGAGTGTATGAAAAAGGAACTGCGTATTCTGGTTATTTTAATTGCTGTGTTATTGGTAGGAACAGTAGGTTACTATTTCATGCCAAAGAAATTCGGTAAGAATGTAAATCCTTCTGAGGTAGACCATATAAATGTGTTCGATGGAAATACAGGAACTGGTTTTACTATCACCGATTCAGAAGATATCGAATATATAGTGGCGAATATTCAAGGTATTTCAATGAAAAGAGATGGCATTTCACTTGGAAGAACAGGATACAGTTTTAAAATTAGTTATATAAACAGCAACGATAAAGATATCATACCTGTATTTATTCTCAATAGTGATAATACAATTTGTAAAGATCCATTTTTCTATAGATGTGATGGTGGATTATGCTTTGATTACTTAAAAGCATGTGAAGAGAAATATAGAACTAATGTAACAGAATCTATAGAAGAAAAATAACTTATTGCTGATAAATGTTTTGATGGGGCGATGGTTTTTACATTGATAATAATGGTAATTATTTTATTGGTTTTGATACCTGTAGGAATTGTTGTAGATAAAAAGATTGAAGCTTATTTTGAAAATAAAAGAGAACCTTAAATTCAAGCTTGTAGAATTAAGAAAATCGGAAGTTGGAGGATACACGCATGAAAATTGTAATCATTAATGGAAGTGCCAGAAAAGGAAACACGCTGACAGCAATCAATGCATTTATAAAAGGAGCATCAGAAAAGAATGAAATTGAAATCATTGAACCTGACAAACTCAACATTGCACCATGCAAGGGATGTGGTGTCTGTCAATGCTCTAAGGGATGCGTCGATAAGGATGATACAAATCCTACAATTGATAAAATTGCTGCCGCAGATATGATTCTTTTTGCTACACCAGTTTATTGGTGGGGAATGTCAGCACAATTGAAACTTATCATTGATAAGTGCTACTGCCGTGGATTGCAGTTAAAAAATAAAAAAGTTGGCACGATTGTTGTAGGCGGTTCTCCCGTAGACAGTATCCAGTATGAGCTGATTGATAAGCAGTTTGACTGTATGGCAAAATATCTTTCATGGGATATGCTTTTCAAAAAATCATATTACGCAACAGCCAGAGATGAACTTGAAAAAAACAAGGATTCCATGAACGAACTTGAGAGGATCGGAAAAAATTTATAAAACCATAATTATTTTTTGAAAAGCGTTGCTAAAGATCTAACTAAAGAGATTGCAGAAAAGTCGATTTACGACTATCTGGAAAATACTCTTGGAGTTTCCATTGTCACAAGTAAACGTATCATGACCGTATAAAAGATGACTGAAATTGATGAAAAATATTTGGATCTTGGAGACTATAACTGTATGGCTGTTGTCACCTCTCATACTTACAATAGTGATGGTGTTATGTTTGAATATACCCAGTCACGCCATCGCCCTGATTACTTTAGCTTCCAGGATAATGCAACAATACAATCAATTTAGCAGGGAAAAAATATGAAACAGAAAAATATTTTATTTACAGACATGGATGGAACAATATTGTTCTCTGATAATGGAAAAACATATTTTAAGGAATCTGATTTAGATGCAATAAAGGAATTCCAGCAAAGAGGAAATCTGATCGTAATTAACTCCGGCAGAGCATTGCCATGGATAGTTGCTCCGTTGGAAGGATATCTTTTGCCTGATTACATGATTGCCGGTACAGGGAGTATTATCGCGGATAGTCATCAACAAATACTGCATGAAGAACCTGTATCATTTACAGCAATCAAAAAAATAATAAACGAATATGCATCGGATATACCATTAACAGTTCATACGAAAGACAACGTATTTTCATGCAATCAAAAAAAGCAGTACAACCTGCCAACAACACCTATTAGCAGTATTGATTTATTAAAAACGGAAAAACTTTATGGAATGTCATTCCATTTCAAAGACAATAAATCTGCAAAAGCTTTTGCAGACTGGCTGGAAAAGTCAGATCACCAGGAGGTGAGAGCTTTTGTAAATATCCAGGATGTTGACATGGCGTGTAGAGACTGTTCAAAAGGGAACGCCATGAACATCCTTTGTCAGAAACTTGGATTCATGCATGAACAAATCTACGCCATTGGTGATGCTGAAAATGACATTGATATGTTAAGGGCAACAAAGCATGGTTATACATTCCATCATTCTCCAGCTACTGTAAAGCAATATGCAGAAGGCTGTGTCAAATCTGTGTCAGAGTTAATTGATAAAATATTGAAAAGAACTAATTGAAATCTTTATTCTATTTGTAATCTTTGTTTTTGAGCAACGTACCTACAAACGGTATCGTAGCAAATTCCTGCGGGTTACTTCTGATAATGTAATCGATATAATTTCCCACAATCAACGCGTATGCATAGTAGCCCATCGGGTTCGGATGAAAGCCCAACCCGAAAGATTTACGCATTTCTGCATCGTATACGGGCGCATGCACAGTCATATCCAGCAAGTAAGTAAACTCAAACATATCGCACAATTTGGCGAGTTCGCTTGCGATATAACGGATATCGTTATCACACGCTTCACCGCGCAGTTGAGGAGTTACAACAAAAATACGCGCGTTAGGCTCTATTGTTTTAAGTTTGGAAACGATTTTGCCCATATTACCGAAAAACGTATCGCCATTATCCTGCGGACAATCGGCGTTGACGTCCTTGACACTTCCCAGAGGATGCCCGAACACAAACGAATCGTTGTTGCCTAACGCAATAATATACGCTTGATTCCATTGCCAAAATCCATTTGTGTCCGCCCAACTTTGAACATACTCGCGCGCGGTCATTCCGCCGCGGGAATAATTGTTGTATTTTGTTCCAGTAATGCGCTCTAAAACGGCGGGCCACGAGTACTCGTACATATCGGTATAAACTATATTTCCGTTTTCATCGTGACTTTCAAACTCGCCCGATGCCAAAGAATCCCCTATAACACCTATTTGCTTAAAAACGCCCGCAAAACCGCACGTTTCCTTAATAATATCTAACGGCTGTTCGCTTGCGCCGATTTCAAATTGTTTGTTATTCATTTTATTCACCATCCTGTTGTTCTTCTTTAACCTTTTTAGGCTTATCCCATTCCGTACCGGTTACAGTTTTAAGATCAAGTCCGCGAGTTTCGCCGACAAACAGCCACATTATTACAATTGCCCCTACAAGCCCCGGAACCGTCAAGCCCAAATACATATAGCCGAACATGCGTTCAGGAATGATAGGCAGCAGTATCATAGTAATAACTGTTGCAAGTCCGCCCATAACTCCGTTAAGCAACGTATTGATTACCGTAACCGACGAACGCAAGTTTGTAGGAGTGGATTCGGAAAACATAATTCCGCCGATGGTATCGCCTGCGCCCCAGTAACTGCCCATAAATCCGCCGATAGCAAAACCCGTCAAATACGGAGTCCACTTGAACATACCGCTAAAGATAAACAGCAAATAACACGTCAACGCCGAACAAGACATTGCGACTATAGTTACTTTACGTCCGAATTTATCCGACACAAAACCGGAAATCAATGTAAACAGCGCGTTGCCGACGGGATACAGAAACAAAGCAAGAGTTATTTCTTCTTCCGTCATCAGCGCCGACTTTGCCATGACCGTACTGTACGTTGCCGTACCTAACGAAGCGAGATAAAAGCAGCAACAAGCAATAATCAAAAAGCGCAATTGTCTGTGTCTGAATGCGAATTTTACAGCGGTCAGAATTCCGCCTTGTGCGTTTTGTTCGCGTCCTTCCTTGCTGCGTTGTTCACGTTCTTCTATAGGCGTTTTTAAATACTCTATTCTTTTAGTTAAAAATGCGTTTGTTTCCCTAGCAAAAAGCAGCGCGAATAACGACATTACAAAACCGATAATTGCCGGCACCAAATATACTACGTGCCAACGCTCGCTTACGTTTTGCATGAGTGTAGCCCTAAGCAACGGAACAAGTAACGTGCCCAGTATCGCCACCGCTTTTACGATTGCGTAGTTACGGGCGCGAGACTTTTTGTCGGAGCATTCCAGTATGTACACGCATTGCATATCGTGCGAGACCATAAAACCCATCAACGTGCCGCCTATCATGTAAACGTAGATATCTTTGGATAAATACACAAGGAACAGCCCTAAGCCCATACATAACGTGTTAATAACCAAAAACGGCTTACGCCCGAATTTGTCCGCAAGGGGACGATAGAAAATAATAAGCAGTGTTACCGGATAGGAAATAAAACCTATGGCGGAAAAGAGCGATAATCCCGCGCCATATTCCATACCCATATTTTTTACGAAGAATTCTGTAACTATATTCGCCTGAAACTGAATGGATATAGTAGACGCGATTTCGTCCGTTATGTAGATGAGCGACAAAATCATAAACAAATAAATCAAATAAAACTTGTTGCTTCTTGCGCCCAACTGCTTTTCGCGGCGGATAAGTTCCTTGGCTTCGCGCGCCTGTAATCGTTCAACGTTTTTTGCCATTTTGAGTTTTCTCCTTTTGAAAATTGTAAACAAGAAAATTCTTGGTCATCTCGTCGGTAATGCCGTAGCGCTCCGCCAAATTGTGTATGGCTTGCAAGAAATCCGCGCCAGAGCAGCCTTTAGACAACAGGTTTTCTTTTTCGATAAGTTTATTCCAAAAAACATTCAAAACAATTTCGTCGGTGGCAAGGGAAACAACCGAATGATTGCGCGTATGCGCGTAAACGTTGCGATCGCCTTCTTCTCCGACTAAACACTCTCCGCCGTCGATTATAATTGTTGTTCTACGGTATGGAAACAGTGTTGAAACGTCGTTGATATTGTACGAATACACCGTTGCGCCCTCGACCAAAATGCTTTCGAAGGTAAAAATATACACCTTTACCCCGCGGGATATTGCGTTTTCGATATTACTACGTAGCACTTCGAACGGCTCTCGCCAAATGGACAGCGAAATTTCCGCTTGCGCGCTGTCGATAAGTTTCTTTGCCTTAGCAACGTATTTTTTTTCGCCCACTATATTCATTACATAATCGACGTCGGCGTTTTCCGTTGCAAGTTGTTGTAGCTCGCGTTCGGCGCAGGCAATATTCTTTTCGTTTTCTTCCTTGATGCTACATATAAGGTCTTGATACTCGATAGGCTTGTAAAAATTCGGCTCTCCGTCTATACGAATAACCGCGCCCTTTGCCACCAAGCGATTGATAACCTCGTACACCAACGAACGCGCAACGCCCGAAAGTTTTGCGATTTCGTAACCGTTTAACACTTTATGTTTAATTAGTGTTCCGTATACTTTTGCTTCGTTTGACGAAAAGCCGAGTTTCTCTAAAAATTCATAATTGTTCATAGTAGTTATACCCCACACCACTATTATCTTACAAATCCCTGAGTTGTCAATACAATTTTTGAAAAATATGGTATTAAATTTACTTTTTGCGTCAATACGGGCTGTCGTCAAAGTACAGTTCGTCGTACAAATCATCGTCTTGCCTATCGAAACGTTCTTGCTGCTGTCGGTTGGTATTCTTTATTAGAGAATAACTTTCGCCGCGTTTTGCTCGATCATTTCTTTAACCTGATCAGGCTGCTGCTTTATATTGATCTCATATGCATTCTCAAGATGTGCTTTATCATATCCATACGCATATTTATCATCGATTGATGATCCACTAATTGTTGCACCAGCTTGGGCATATGACACATCCGACTCATCTGCAACACCAATCCATTGACTTAATCGGCGAAGTGAATATGCAAAATTGCCTCCTCTGTCAAGATAGGAATAAGTCGCGTTATCATTATAGTACCTTGCAACATCGCCCTCTGTACCTCCAAGTGGATCAGTAAGAACAGTATAAGGTCTATGGCTGGACAATCAAGAGGTCAGGTATTGGACAAAATAAGAGAGTTCAAAACAACTAACGTCTTTTCTTTTCAATCAATAATAATACAATTCCTGATATTATACCTACAATCAACGAACATCCCGCACTAAAGATGTTTATATATATGTCTTTATTGCTAAGACCTAATGATAACAGTTTTTTGAAAACTAAAAAACTAAACCAATGTGCTAAACATGCAACACCAATCGCAATAATAACGCCCACTATGATATCCAACACTTTTCTGCATGTATATGCTCTATTATTCTCTTTAGCATATTTAGCTATTTCAGTATTTTGCCATAGGATACGTCGATCATGACGAATTATATCTAATTCGTAATCTATTATTCTAATATAACTTTCCATCAACTGAATCAATTCTTTTTTCTGATTTCGAATATCTTGTAATGAGTATTCTTTTCCTAACCAATAATTAGTATTCTTATCCATATTATATAGTTTACAGCTCTTGATTTCCTTTTCCTCTTCGCTGTTATATAGAATCTTATAATTTCCTATATCTGCATCAACTGTATAACGACCTTCCCTAAACAAAACCACATGTTTCTTTATTCTATCTTCTATATAACATAGTTTTCTCATTCTTTCTGTATAACAGTCCTCAATATCCTCATTTCTGAAATTATCATATCCATTTAAAGAATTGGCAAACTCATCAATTACAAACTCTTTCAAATCAAGATACTTTTTATTTAAAAAGAATACTCCCTTATTTCGTTTAAAATGATCAATTAGCAGGTCACACCGTCCTTTATTATTGTCATGCACATGTTCACCCGTCACAGGAGTTTCCAATCTAAAAAGCAATAATGTAAATATATTTCCATGTTCTCTATCCAAATCCAGTCTAATGTGTTTGCCAGTCGGATTATTAACAGATATTATAAGCTGACCTTTCCACATAGGATCCAGAGTCGTGCTTATATTACCCAATCCCTGACAAACTCTAGCAACTTTTGACATAAAAATACCAGCTATTTCATTATCTGTTTCTATGTATTCCTTAGAAAAAAAGAGTACTGTGTCATTAGGAGGAATATTCACATAATGAATATTTCCATTTTCTAAAGTCTCCACATTAATCTTTAAAAGAATATGTTTTCTAATAGAAAACGCAAAATTCATAGTAGATAAATTATACCCAGCCCCAGTTATATTTCTTTCATCATATGGAAATATTTTTAAATGACCTTCGCATATTGCCTTCTTTATATCATCTCTAGAAAACATGCTTACACCTGCCCTTCCTGTCCTTCCTGAACTTCCTGACACTCCTGTCCCATAAGTTTTTCATCTGTAATAATAACTTTCTCTTTTATTGTCTTTGTATCTATAATTTTTACATCATATTTTGCTTCCTTGTGAATATCTGCCGGTTCATAACCATATGCTTTTAACTCATCCTTATATGGCATTAGAGGTGTATATAATCGTACATATGCAATACCAGTTGCTCCTGAAAAAAGTATATAATCTGTTCTTTCTTTTCCAATATTTATAATATGTGATTGTGATATTCCCTTATATTGCTCAATATAATATATTTTTTTAATACCCGCTTCTTTTATTTTCTTAGCACATAACTCACATGGACTGGATGTAGTAAATAAATATCCTCCTTTGATTTTGTCACTTTTACATGCAACGATTGCTCTTTCCTCTCCATGTAAAGCTCTTGTATATATTTGGTCTTTTTGAGCTAATATATCCTGATACATATCTTTAAAACAAAATGCAAATGGCAAGCCATTTAAATTACTTTTTCTATCTTCTGTAATCTTGGAATTTATTTTGTTAAGGTATTCTCTAAATTCATCATTGTAACACTCATATTCACTGTAAGCATCACGGTCGTAATTTCTTATCAAGTCAAATAAATTACGTCTAATGCATGATTCAGCACCACATGGTGCATCATTCCATCCTAATGACAAAATATTATATTCTGAATCAGTAATAACAGCACCTACCTTTCTTGAAAGGCATCCTGAATTTAGCTTTGCAGTCATTGCAATCTGCATACATCGTTCCTCTTTTGTAGGTGTAAGCAACCCCGGATGCATTATCAAAGTAACCATTCGTCCCAATGCCCAAATCAATTCCAAATCACTATTATAATCTATTTCTCTATAATTTCTCTTTAAAAATAAATCTGCATCTTCAATACATTTTACAACATCCTGCAAAATGAAATCAGCTAATCCATTCCCGTAACATCTTGTACGAATTACATCATCCTTAACAAAATTCAAAAAAATTTTTTCGTCTTCACTAAAATCACCCTCAGGATTTTTTTTCCATCTTTTATATATTTTTTTCCCAAGTGACAAATTTTCGTTTAATTCATATACTTCATTTGAAAATCCCTTTTTAAACCTTCTGCTTCTTTCTCTCTCATCACATGTAACTGCAAGCAAGTAAAACGAAGCATATCTGCATCTAAAATAAAAAGCTTCAAACAAATTTTTCAAATTATTAATCACGACATAAACGCGATTATTTACCCTTTTATTATCTTTCTTTTCTGTATCCTGCAAATTCCAACTTCCACAGTGTCTTAACATTTTGACAAATTTGTTAATTCTATCAGGTATGCAAAACAAATTAACAGGACAAATATCATCCTTGCTTGAAATATAAACTTTTCCACATCCCCTTAAATTATTTCCATACTGCTGATACATTGCAGTAAAACATCCATATACTCTCAATTCTCTTTCAAAAAGCTCACTAATGGAAACCAGACAACCATAACAGAATACAATTACATCTTGTTGTCTAAAATAATTATCATTATCTATTTGATTCTTATAAAAGAGCCATGATGAACATAGCTCTTCAACCCTATTATCACTTATAAAAATTTTTTTAAATAATTCGTCTACCCGTCTTAAATCAAAGATATCGTCTCTACCAATAGCCTTTTCTATTCTTTTTAAATTCTCATAAGCTTTATTTATAAGACTCTCTTTCTTTTTCAAAACATCATCTATAATATCGTATATTGTAGAATCAGCACATTTTTGATTTTTTAAAACTTCAATTTCCGTTTCCAAAATAAATGAAAAAATAATATTTGTTACATTAATCTCTACAAACGGTCTCCAATTATGATGTAGATATCTATAACATACAATAAGTTCTCTTGTCATAGACATATCGATCTGTGAAGTATCAGCTGGTTTTGTAACACGATCACAAAAGCTTTCATCAGTCAATAATTTACATACATCTGATACACCAGCTTTAACTTTTCCTGTCAAACCTATAATTGCAAATTCAAGCTTTTCATTTAATAGTTTATCAACCATTTTGTGTTCTAACGATGAAGTATTTAAATCCATGTTTTCTCCCCCTTTACGTATTCCAAATTACACGTCTCTTTTATATCTGTAAAGCCCATCTCAAATTTCACAATATTCCACTAAATTCACAACACAATCGGAAAGCTTCACATTACGCTGTACGAGAGCTTTACTCTTCATACTCATGAGCCACTCGGCCAAATTAAATTTGCCTACAACATGTGACTGCTCATTTTCATTAATCTCTATCCTTGCTACTTTGTAATAGCAAAATTTTATTTGTCATCTGTATGTTTCCATCTACCAAACAATTTAATGAATAAATTTTTAAAGTTCAAATTAATTCTTAATATCATCCCAATGAAACTTAATCTGCCTTACTGCTAATGTATATATAGCACCAATCACAGCTATCACTCCTCCTAGTATTTCACCAGTGTAGGGTTCCAATACACTACCTTTAATAGCTTTTATAAACGTACTAAAGATAAAATTATGATTATCTTTAAAATACAATACATCTATCAGGAAGTCTAAAATTTCTACAGTCAATACAGCAATTACAACTATCCATAATGAAAACCCAAAAATACTCTTAATACGATCTTCATTGCTATTTCTACGTTCAATGGCTGATAACCGCTCATTAACACTCTTGTCGGGAGTATCACGCTCCTTAATTACCTCTTTAGTTGGCTCAACCGCCTGCAGTTTATGATCTATTTCAATAATCTTACGCTCAGTCTTACAGCTTTCATAAATATCATAGTAGTCATTCCTTACAAGTTCTTCCAGACTTGCTTTATCTATAGAATATCTCCTTATTCCATGTTCATTTGCCTCTGCTAAATCAATCTGCTTACCGCACTCATGACATCTGATATCCTGTATATCATAAAATCCATCACACTCTATGACATTCTCTGATGAACATTCATCACAATATACATGCAGTTTTTCATTTATAATTCCCTGCTCCTTTAAAAGAGATATCACGCTTGAAGCAGTTTCCATATCGACTTCCAGCAGCTCAGATATCTCCTCCAACGAAAGATTCTTATATTGCCGATGACTTAAGTCCTTTACTCTTTGCCAGCATATCTTTATTAATTCTTTGTCTTTCATACACTCTATAAAGCTCCCATGCTTCATTCAACTCATCCTGATTGTAATGTCTGCTATCTAAAATATGAACTCCAATGAATTTATCATCAGTTCCATCATACTTAACTGTCAGATTTCCCTTTTTCTGTGGAAAAATTACCCTCATAGAAACTATACGCTTTACAATATCGAGAGAATTTCTAATCCCCATAAATGTACGCTTGTCATATATGCAGTCCTTGCCATTCTCACCAGTTAATGATGCTTCCAGATTATCCTGATCACTAAAACGAATTTTGGAAATGTATATCGTATCATCCGGCAACAGACTTTCCAGATCTCCAGTCTCCAAATAATCCAATAATACGGTTTGCTGTAGAAGCTTGTATAACTCATCCTCTAAATCAATAAGATTGGGATCAATATGTATCATGCCATCCGCTTCTTTTTGGCTATGATTAAGTTTGATATCCTGTAATAACAAATCTACAACTCTACACAATTTATTTCTTTTCTCATCAAGTTCCTTTATATTAGGTAACTGCCTGTAAAAATTATTAAAAAGTTCTCTACTCATATCATATAGCACAGTTTCAGGTCTGACTTTGTTCTTGTTCAACTCTATTTTCAGATCAGCCTTCAGTTCATCAAACACGGCATCTAACTGTTTTTTTGGTCGACTGGACTCCAATAACCCCGATTGATTGCATACCTTAATAATAAGTTCATGATTTATCAAATCAATCGTTACCGGTAAGTATGAATTAAGTTCTTCTACCGCTCTTGTCTCTTTGTTAGATTTTAAAATTTTAAAAGCATAAATCATATCAATTCTTGCCATCCTTGATTTAAGTCTGCTCTTAAAACTCTTTATATAAACCAGTTTTGCAGTTTCTGATTTGTACTTTAATGGCGTTAAAATAAGATTGTACTGTAGCTCACTCACATCATAATGATGCATAAAATCATCCCAAGAGCTTCTGTTTCTTAACAAATTGCAACATCTCTCAGACAGCTTATATACTCTTATAAGACGATGTTCACCACACATTATTCCTCTATAAAAGAAACTCGAAAGTGTCTCCTCATCAATTATTCCCTCTAAAATAAGCTCCTCGAACATTCTTTTACGATTCTTTGGATACTTCTCATCATTAGGAGATATTTCAATTCCTTTTAAAAATGTATTGATGTCTTTACTATTGATTTTATCCATAAGTTCTTCACATATATACATAATCATTTTCTCCCGCAATCAAATGTACTATATATTGATATCAGTTGTTATAATTATACTATATATATGCATATAATACTACTCTTAAAATTAAAATCTTAACAAACCCGAAAAATATTTATATGTAAGCATGTAATAATCCGTACCTTGAAATTTTAAAAAATCTGCCCTACTAGGCAATGTCATTAAGTTAAGATGACATTGCCTAGTAGGGCAGATTTCTTCAAATACTCCTCCAGCATTTCTTTCAATTTTTCTATAATGCTACCATCCTTCCCAACTGAGATTCACATCCTCAGTTATGGCACATATTACCGCACACCTCTGTACATAGCAACCTATTTTTTGCGGGTTTTCGGATGTCCCATCTTCTCCTTCACTTCATCCGGCACATCAATCAGTCCAAACCGATAGAACATCCCATAAATGTAAGTCACTCCCCTGATATCGCCCAGAGCTTTCGGGCGGTCTACAACTTCTCCTTTAATATTCTTCTGCGCCAAAACTATAGAACTCCATGCCAAACTCTTACTCTTCTCCCGGCGGTCAATCCACAGCTCTTTCGTGTACTCACCGTTCCTGCCTTTTTTTATTTCGTAAGAGAATGGCAATCCAGAGTAGGTTTTAAATCCTACCCCGGCATAGGACACAACCACGCCCCAGAAGTTTTCTTCTGTCGGATCAACCCTCCACCGCTTCATTGCTCTGTATCTCCGCTGCCGCTCTGCTCCGACACTGATCTTCCCTTTTTCTGCTGTGCTTGGGAAGTACACACCTTTCCGATATGGCAGGTACGAGGTGACGGAGGCTTTGGAAAGTTTCAGAGTGTTTGCAGTTGAGAGTATGGAGGTTTTGTAGTCTCGTGTTTCATGGTATTCTTGAAAGGTAGCTTGCACCTTCTCCGCCACTTCAGATTCATACACACCGGCCGTGATGAGCAGCTTTCTTACTTTGATTGGATTTAATCCCAGTTCTTCGCCGATGGCCTGCAAGGACATCTCAGAATCATAAAGCGCCACAGCAGCATCCATCTGCTCTTTCAGGTTCTTCCTGGCATCGTACTCCGGCTTCAGCTTCTTCCGACCACCGCCGGGCTTTCTGGCTTTATACGCTCTTTTCTCTCCCATAATCATTCGTGCAGCTCCAGCTTCCAGTCCTTACGCTCCGGGCGGTAGTTTTCCCGGATGACAGCAAAGCCCAATTTGTTCACATAGAAATCCTTTGAAGCTTCGTAGTCAGATACGATGATTGCAATATGATGTATTTTTGATAAATTCATTTTTCTCGCGCTCCATTTCTTTAAATTTTGTTCTTCTTTTATTTTCGTTATAAACTATACGAAGGCCTTCAAAAAATACCGTATGAACTCCTGAAGTTCAGTTTGTCCACACGGATTTTATTGGGTTCATGTTTATTTCAGTTTTTCGAGGATCTCATCCGCACTCATGCCGCTTGCCAGCAGCTTCTTCAGCACAGCCTCCGCTTCAGCTTTCTTTGCTTCTTCGGCGGACTTGGCATCCGCTTTCGCTTTTTTTGCTTCCAAAGAGGCCAGCTCTTTTTCAGCTTCCTTCAGCGATGCCTTCTTCCCTCTCAGATCAGCTTTCAGAGCATCAGTATTAGCAGTAATGGTAGTGATCTCTGTGTTCAGGGAAGCGATAAACTCCTGCTTTTCTGCAATCTGGGATGCGTAGTCATTGGCTACCTTCGGTTTGTTCTTGCTGCCTTTTGTTCTGGGCATTGTTGTGTACCTCCATCAGATTAATAACTACTTACTGGCGGCAATATACACTCATAGTTCATCTTTAATATATCATCACAATCTTTAACCGCCATCCGATGCCAAGAATTAGTTGTTTTTAAAGAAAACTGAATATACAATGGGTAAGAAACCATATCATCTGTAAACGATATCTCTACACAATTTCCCTGCCCATTAATTTTATGTTCACCACATTCATACTTCCAAGAAACTGTGTATGTATTCTCATTGAAACTTCCATCAACTTCTACCCACACTTTATAAGATTCACCCGAATGAAAAATTGGTTTAGGCCTGTCCCCAATTCCTCCATCGTATCTCGGTCCTCCATAAAAGTGTTCTTCCCACGGATATTCTTCTAATCGTGCTCTTGGATGATCGTTGCCCAAAGAGTCTTTAATTCTAGTAAATATCGGAACATTATACTCTCTGTCTTTTCCAATGCTGACATAGTACATTTTACAACAATTTATAATATCATTGGAATAACACAGAGCTTGTTCTGCTTCATGTACAGAAACTGCATTACCATGAGCTATTTTATTTCGGATAGTGGTCAATCTTTGCAAAACAGAACGAAGTTCCTCACGCACTGAATAAAACGGTTCAAAAATCCCCTTAAAATAGCTTGTGTATAAATCATCTCGACAAATAAAATACTCCAAATCCTCCATCACGATTCCATCAATCCAGCGAGGAAATCTGGTCGGATCTTGCCTTATTCTTTCTTCTATTGTTCGTTTTATGCTTGCTTTAATTAAAGGTTGTCCCGGCTGCACTTCAGCATCAATATATGAATTTCCATAGTTTTTCTTGAAAATATCATCAATTAATCGGCGACACCATTGCTCCAAAGCGTCAATTTGATGTTTGCTTAAATCTCTCAATTCCAGCTCTTTTAAATCAAGCAAAGGATTTTTGCCCATTGTTTCCTTCACCCCATCTTTCTTAATATCAATGTGATTATCGATATTGACGTGATAAACTTCATTTTTTTCAGATATATTTCCCTCACTGGATATAATAACATCTTCGTCTTTTTTATCAAATAGACTCCTCAACCACTTCATCATGACCACATTATCTTTCTATATCTTTCTCACATCTTCGCCGACCATAAGACCGTTGCCTGCTGCTCACCACGGAGAGGTGTGTAACTTATCAGAGCAGCGTAGGGAGCTACCGCTCCCAGTATATCACAATTTCATCCAGTTTTACAGACGCTTTCTTACCTTTATCACCGCACAATACATCAATCCGCCGATCATTCCACCGACTGTATTGTAGAAGATGTCTGATAGCTGTAATGTTCCCAAGCGAAGCAATAATTGTAGCATCTCAATACTTACAGAAAAGATAAATGCTATCTTTCCGCTTTGCCACAGTATCTTCTTCCAGCCGCTTCCTATCTTCTCTCCGAACGTCCACGCCACTACTGCTGAAAACGGTACCATCATGATTACGTTCTCGATGCACTCGGTGGTCAGCTTCTGTTCACCTTTCACTGTCTCCCAGATGCCCCAGCCACCCATGACATCGGATAAAGGATTCATCCAAAGATTGCGGTTTAACAGGGTTCGGAACAGAATAAGTGAGGTCACAAAAGCTAAGAAAAACAACCTCCGGAAGAACACGCTCTCTTTGAACTTCTGATACCATGTCACTATGGCATTCTTCCAGCCTTTGCCAGCATGTATTGGCTCATACGCATACAGATAGAAAAACATAGCCAAAAAGGAAAGCAGGAGCGAGAATCCAAACGGCTCATAGAGAGCAGTCAGGATATTTGTGAGGATCTTTCCAAGTAAATCAATCGTTTCTTTCATCGTTGTTTCTTCTTTTATCAATACAGATGTTCCTGATACTTGCCGTCCATGACATCCTTCAGATACTGACCATACTGGTTCTTCTTCATGACCTCATAGACTTCCATCAGCTCATCCTTGCTGATCCATCCGTTCAGATATGCGATTTCTTCCAGGCAAGCAATCTTACGATGCTGATGCTGCTCGACAGTCTTTACGAAGTTGGTGGCATTCACCAGGCTCTCATGTGTACCTGTATCCAGCCAAGTGAAGCCCTGACCTAGCAATTCCACATTCAGAGTACCATCTTCCAGATACATACGGTTCAAATCGGTAATTTCTAATTCACCACGGGCAGACAGTTTCAGATTCTTGGCAAACTCGACTACACGGTTATCATAGAAGTACAGACCAGTCACGCAGTAGTTGCTCTTCGGATGTTCTGGCTTTTCCTCGATAGAAATGGCCTTACCGTTCTTGTCGAACTCAACAATACCGAATCGCTCCGGATCGTCCACATAATAGCCAAACACCGTTGCGCCCTTGCCGTTTTCTGCCTTTTCCACCGCTGCGTTTAATCTCTTCTTCAATCCGTGGCCCGCAAAAATGTTGTCGCCCAACACCATAGCCACAGAATCGTTTCCGATGAAATCAGCACCAATGATAAAAGCCTGTGCCAGTCCATCTGGAGACGGCTGAACCGCATAGGTCAGATTCACACCAAACTGGTGTCCATCTCCCAGCAGATTCTCGAAACGAGGAGTATCCTGCGGTGTGGAAATAATCAAAATATCGCGGATGCCAGCGTTCATCAGAACGGACATCGGATAATAAATCATCGGTTTGTCGTAGATTGGCAAAAGCTGTTTACTTGTTACTTTTGTTAATGGGTACAGGCGTGTGCCTGAACCTCCTGCTAAAATAATACCTTTCATTCGTTTCTTCACTTCTTCTACTAAAAGTCTAATAGGTGAAAATCATTGTTGCTTGCCTATCATTTTCCAGCATCCCCCATATATTACACTTCCTAAACATCCCCCCAATGTGTTATAAAAGATATCTGATAACTGAAATGTGCCCAATCTCAAAAACAATTGAAGAAATTCTATGGATACAGAAAAACAAAAAGTTATCTTTATGCCTTTCCAAATCATCCTCTGCCTTTCTCCAAATGTCCATATCAACGTAGCACTAAATGGCATCATCATAATCACATTCTCAATACATTCTGTTGTAAGCTTCTTTTTTCCATTCACTGTTTCCCAAATGCTCCAACCTCCCATAACGTTAGATAACGGGTTCATCCATAGATCTCTATTTAGGAGAGTCTTAAATAAAATGAGCGAAGTAACAAAACACAAAAGAAACAATTTACGGAACAACGCTGATTCCTTAAAAGTATCGTGCCACACAATAATTGCAGCCTTCCATCCCTTTCCAACATTAATTGGTCGATACGCATATAAGTAAAAAAACATAGAAAAAAAAGACAAAAGAAGTGAAAAGCCACATGGTCTGTATAGGGCAGTCAGTACGTTAGTTATAATATTATTGAGTATCTTAATTACTTCTGTCATCTTATTCTCATCTCTTAAAATCCAATTTTTTGTCTGCAAAAAAGCAGAAACTCCAAGTTAAAATGTGCAAAAAGCAGCTAAAGTACTATATAACAGAAAGACATTTATATATTCAGTAGTTATGCATGTTTATCCTTCCAGCTTAACGTTTCAAACCACTAATACGAATCTTCACCTTAGTTGAAAACTCACGTACTTCTCTCGGAAATGAAACATAAGACACTACTGCGATTTCAAAAATATAGATTAAAAATCCAGGAACTGCACTAAAACAAAATCCACACACCAAAAAGGCACATGTTTGAATAAAAGGATACAATTTCTCTTTGGTATTGTATTCCATCCATTTAAAATCAGGCAGACATAGAAAATACCAACAAATTGCTGATAACAGTGTCCCTACTGCAAAACTTTCCTTAACCTTATAGATTCCATAGCAGACAATGTTAAATATAAATCCTACAACAATAATCATCATTAGTTTTATGAAATAAATATTTTGTTTTTTCTGTGCTTTATACAAATTAACATATACACTTTTTATGACAATATAAAAAATCTGAGCCGCAAAAAGCAAAAACATAACTTTAGCTGAATCAATATATTTCGTCAAATATATCTCTAAAATAAACCTTGCAGGAAAAGCACACGAAACAATTGCAGCTGCAAAAACCATTACATAATTTCTTGTTTTTCGTATCTGTGATTTATCAGTGGCCTTACAGAAATAATTATATAATGTTGTAGTCACTGGCGTAACTGCAACATTCATAAAGTTCTCCATACTAACAGCAAACGAATACTGTGCAAATGCCAACGTAGTCATCAAAGCCTTAACAAACCATCGATCCATACTCGTAAGCACAACAGATGACAAATTTCCGACTGTCAGCAAAATACCACCTTTAATATTATTTAATAACTCATTTAAAGAGAAAGAAGTTCCTCTATGCTCGCCTGCAACAAGTTTTTTGCAATTCAATTCCAAGGCAATCCACACGATAAAATACACAATGACGTTACTAAATAGAAAACATTGTGCATTATCTGTTTTAATTAAGTATACCCACATCATGTTTGCAAAAAAGATCAAAATCGTATTTGCATTCATGATTTTCCCGTAAAGAGAGAATTCCCCCGTTGCTTGGTATAGCTGTTTAAAATAGTTTGCCAGATTCAACGGTAGAATCGATAATGCAAAAAACACCAAAACTTCTTGCTTTAAAACAACTGCGACAAAAGCACAAATAATCGTAACAGCAATTTCAAAAAACTCAGTGTAGAAAGATTTGTTCTTAAATCTTCTCCTCGGATATCTTGAACATTTTTCCCTCCGTATTTCAAGTACATTCCATCGACAAAGCCAAAGTGGAACAGACCGGCATAACTTACATAAAGCTGAAATGTCTTTATCGTTGCGTAGCTTTCCACGCTTAATTCCTTTGGAAGGACAAAATTTGTTATCAGGTTAAATCCTAAATTGATAAAATTTGCTATAAGGACGTACATCAGTCCTTTTTTCAGTGATGTTGACATTGTAGACTTTCTCTTCCTTTATTTTTTGAAGATTCAATGCTCTCAATCTTCAATTCCACTTTATATCGTATTAAACACGATTCGAAGTTTTACTTTTTCAAATGTTCTCTTGGTTGTTTTCTTTTTATTATACGGGAGCATCAAAATCTTCAATTTATATTTCAAATTATCTTTGTATTCTGCAAAAAATATAAAATCTTCTTTTGTTTTTTCTGGCATCATCTCGGAATACCCTTTTAGTATTTCCTTCGCCATATCACTTCTAAGGACATTTTTATTTTTAATGATCCCCCTCAGTGTATCTTTCAGAGAATGCCTTTGTGCTCCCAAAACATTTGCATCATGCTGTCTATACATGATATAGGCATTCTGATCTGAATAAAAAAAGCCATTCACAGCAAGACACACAAAGCTGATCCAGCTATCATGCATACTAATTACTGAAGGTTTGTATTGTTTCAGCTTTTCCATCAGTGCTTTATTAAACACAAATGTACATCCTGGTGTTCCATATGTCAGAATATCATACAATGGATTTTTAAATGTATTATCTGTAAACGATTTTCGGATAAATGTTAAGTCTTTGTCCACCACTTCAACTGCACTACTGTATAAAGCAGGCTTGTCTATATTTTCAATACATTTTACAGCAGAAATGATTTTTTCTTCTTTCCAGACATCATCCTGATCACACAGCGCATAATAATCGTAATTTATATCCGCTTTCCAAATCAAGTCCAGAAAACTTTTCGCGGGTTTTAAATTATTCCCTCCATAAACTTTAACCCTATCATACTTTTTCAATATTTCAACCGTTTTATCTGTAGAACCATCGTCACGCGCAAGAATATCAACATATATGTCCTTCTGCGCTAGTACGCTTTCCAATAGTTCTGGTAAATATTTTTCGCCATTATATGTAGATAATAATATTAAGCATCGACACATACTACACCTCTCAAATTATTCGCTTGCAATTGCTTGTGCTTTCGCATTATATGTTATATATAAAGCAATAATTACCCAAAGCAACTGCGATACATCAGCAACAGACAGCATTACCGCCACATAGGACACAAAACAGAGAAAAAAGCTGTTATTCATGTTTCTTGAATTTTTGAATGTTGCTTTTTTCCAAGAAGATTTAAGAAGCGAGTAGAATAAGCTAAAACATGCAATTCCACCTAACAAACCTTCCTCTACAAAATATCCAACATAACCGTTGTCAATGGTATCTCTTACCTGCCATACTCCATTTATACGATAACTTAATTTCCCCCTTGTATGGCAACTTGCTCCCAGTCCAAATACTGCATTATGTATCAGCATCCAAGAAATACCCGATAACTGTATCATTCTTGACGAAAGCCCCGTTGAAGAATTTCCGCCAAAATTTTCAATTGTTTCTCCACTATCTCCAAACGCAATTATTATTGATTTAATTATGTTTGTAAATTGTTGTGAAACAGTCGGCACCGCAAAAGAAACGAACACTGCCAAACAAGCAATTACACAACCTGCACAAAAAATTTTATTTCTTGTTTTTTTATCTGTAATAAGTATAAACACCAAAAGCAACGCAAGCAGTACAACAATTGTTCCTCTTGACTCTGTTAAGAATGCTGCGACAATATTTAGACCAAGAATACATCCATTCCACCTTCTTCTTTCATTTTGCCACATATACAATGCTAAGGGGATAATAAGCGCACAATACATTGCATAGTATACCGGATGCCCAAATGTAGCTTCTGCACGAATGATGCCCATTCTTACCGTAGACTCCATTAAAACATTCCGAGATACCGTATTCAAAGAATAAAACAAATTTGAGCCAATCAGAACATTGATAATGCTGATAACTGCTATTATTCCACTTGCATCTACGATTGTTTTCACGCACAGATACACATCTTCTTGATCCTGTATAATTTGACAAATCAAGACAATCAGTATCAGTTGCTCAACAATGACTGTAAACTCCGTATTGATTGCATCAGATAAGCTTGAAACATAATACCCGTTTGCCAAAATTCTTGCTGCAAAATAAATAATCAACGGCCAATATAGGCCAGTTGCTTTCAAGGGTTTCCTAATTAGTATTATTTTTTTGTTTCGGAAACATACACATAGAAGAAGTATCAGCAACAAAATTCTGCTGGCTTTCAGAAGAGGCATACCTCCACCTAGTTCAATTGAAAAATAGTCCGGCAATATCGGGTAAAATGCCATAAAAAATATAATGAATTTTTTATTTCCTCTCGATGCCGCCCAAATTGCCGCTAATATAAAAACAATCAAAAATATCATAGTTATATTACTCCATATCGCATTCTTTCCATCCTGTATTCTATACTTTTTATCGTTTTATTCTACCCATCACTTTTTTTATTGTTCTTTTTAGTCCTTTGGGTACCATCCCAGAAATCGTATACTTTACAATATCTTTCTTACAGGTTTTGTGGAAATACTGATTCACGGCCTCATAACCTTTTTCCTTGTACAGTTTCAAGATTTCCTCACGCTTAGGACTATATTTACTCGGAGAATACAACTGATCATTATGTTTTGCAACTTTTTCAAAATCCGAAGTCATCAGCGCAAACTGATCTTCACACTGTTCCAGAACATTATTGCCTTTATCCGTATTGACCAATAGGCAAGAGATTCCCTTTCCATTGGATAGTCCCTGCTTTACATCATAGGAAGGATATTCCTCATGGAACCCCCAGAAATCGCCTACAGTCAAATCACCTACACGCTCTTCTGATGCAAATGGGCAGGAATAACAATTCTCACGATATGTATAGGACTTAGAGAAAAAATGAATGTATGCAGTGCATCCGCCCATCAACACTTTTTCCTTAAATCCATGTCCTTCACCCACATAGACGCTCCGCGTGATCATTCCCTGTCCTTTGGTCTTATCTCTGAAATAGAACTCAGTAATTTTACCACCAAGTTTTTTTCCATGAAATTCTATAAAATCTTGAAACAATCTCTTACTAGGAACACCATGACAAATGATATCTATTGTAATCAGGTTGTTATATTCTTTTTTCAAGTATTTTTTTAACCCAGCAATCTGACAGGGTGTTCCAGAGAATAAAACTACTTTTCCCTGTATCAAATCCCGCTTTGCCTGCGAATAAGTATCTCCAATTTCGCTCTGAACATACTTTGAACCCTGTAATAAGATCAGCTTATCCAGTGAATCAACGCGAATATGTTTCGGTTCCAGTATTCCATTTTCCATAGGGAGTGCTGCACCGTATACTATGCCCTCGTTCTTCAAAACAGCTTCTGCAATCACTGCAAAAGCACCACCAGATGCGGACTTCCGTAACAAAACACTATTTTTAGAGGCAGCTGCATAAACCTTTTTAGGTTCTTCCGTTTTGGGTTTGTTCTGGTACCCACAAACCGTCATACATGCTCCACACTGAACACATAAGTCCTGCTGAATTACAGGATAGATAAATCCATATTCATCCGCCTGCATTTTAATTGCCGATTTCGGGCAAATATTCATACAAGCTCCACATCCACAACATTCTTTTTTATCCTTGTATAGAATAATCTCGCTCATCTTTTTTCTCCCACCAGAAATTCATCCGCCTCCTGAACCTTTCTAGCGATGTATTCCTGTGTCTGCATATAGTTCATCGGCTTATTCAGCATGTTGATCAGTTCTTTTTCTCTTCCAATTTCAAGAAGTCTTGATGGAATTTTCATATCTTCCAACAGGGAATGTATTTTATTGATTCGATTTTTTTCAGTCGGATAACATACAACCGGCTTTTCATACTTGATAGAAAATACCGTCCCATGAAATGTTCCAGTAATTATTTTTTCCGCATTTCGGAACAAATCAACCCATTCGTAAGGACTCAGATTAATAAATCCTTCATCATAATATGTTTTATAATCACCCGCGCCGATGATCTTCAAGCTGTTATTCTGTGCATACTGTTTCAATTCCTCCACCATAGAAGGTGTCAGTTTACAATCATAAATCAATATATATTTGTATGGTTTCGGCTGAATATTATCTTTCTTAATATTAGCATCAAAGTTATAGAGGAATGTCGGATCAAGCATCTTTTCTGCGTTTCTTCCAGAAACTCTTTCAATAAACTTTACAGTTTCTGTATCACGTCCTGAAATGCGGTCGATATTCTTCAATCCAGAGGCAACCTCTGCCGGAACCTCTGTATCCTCCGTTACAGCCCCCACACTTGGTGCATAAGCAATTGTCTGTTGTTCTTCAAGACCTGTTCCGAATTTTAATGGATGATATCCAGAACCACACAAATTCCAGATCTCATCACTTCCCAACACGATTAGATCTAGTTTTAACGTCGCAATTTCTTCTGCACTTTTTACAGAGTGCGTACGAGGAATGGTATGTTCGTATTTCGTGAACGTCTGCAATTGCTGAATTTTTTTTATATAAGTAGCAGGTGTGTCAATTCCAAATCTGAAATGAAGAATGTGAATGATGTTCTTCCGCCAATGCCTTGGATTTACATAGTTTACAACTACGATTTCCGCTTTCGGGTACAGTCTCCGAAGTGTTTCATACATCGCCTTCATCTGAAGAAATGCACCATAATTTTTTACGTAATGATGTGTTAAAATTCCTATTCTCATTTTTTTGCCATTCCTATCGCATCTTTTAAATACTGCTTGCTGCTCTGCCGATTCTGTTCTATGACATCATACACTTTTTCATAGTTGATTTCCGACTTCATACTTTCTAAATCGAAGCAAAAATCCTCTTTGATAGGGCGGTTTGTAATCTGAAGTTCACTCAGCAAGGCTGTTACTTTTTTGATTCGGCTTTCATTTGTCAGATATACCTTAAACTGCCTGCGATTCAGAATAGAGAATACTGCACCGTGAAAAGTTCCAGTAAACACAAACTCCGCATTTCGGAACATTTCCACCCACTCAAATGGTGTCAGGTTTACAGTAACTTCTGAATATCGTTTGTCGCATTCACCAGCGCCATAAACCGCCAAACCATGCTCTTTTGCATAATAAAAAATTTGATTTAAAATATTTTCCGGTAGATTTTCGCAGTAGTAAAACAGAATATATGGCTTTCTTTTTGCTTTTAATTCTGCCCGTGGAAATTCGGCCAAAAAAGTAGGATCTAAAACTCGTTTCGGTGCGTTCCCTGTTACCTGTTCTACCAGCTGCTCTGTCAGGTCATCTCGCGCAGAAATCCGCTTAAACTTTCTGATACCATCAATAACATACTGCGGAATTGCTTCATCCGTTGCCGTCTTTCCTACACTCGGCGCATATGCAATCAAATTTTTACACGTTAATCCTACACCAAATTTAAGTTCAGCATTTCCCTTTGTATCTCTGTAGTTCCACACTTCATCACTGCCAACAACAATGCAGTCAAATGCTAATTCATTGATCTGTCGAGCATTAAAACATCTTTTGGAAAGTACCATTTCTTGATTTCTTGCTTTCGCAAAAGTGTTCGGAAGATGAATCTTAGCAAACCATTCTTTCAGCGTTTCTCTATTTTTATAAAATCGAAACCACCCCCCGGCATTGATGATATAATGTTTTATGTTTACATAATCTATAATCTGTACTTCATCTTCAGGAAATAGTTCTGAAATTGCTTCTCTTAGTGCCCACGCTTGTAAAAAAGCACCATAATTGTTGATATATTGATGTGTTAATATTCCGATTTTCATTTCACTTCTCCAGCAAGTTGTAAATATCTCTCCTGTAGGTTCTTCGCTTCAAAGGCAATATTATAGTGGTGTTCTGTAATCAACTTCGTGTTATCATTACGCTCATTCTGCTGCAACGCATCACTCAGTGTTTTTGCCCATACAGAAACAGATTCTGTAAGCGGGACAAATTTTGCGTGCTGTGACAATCCAATTTCTCTTGTAATGGCTGACGAAAAGACACACGGAAGGTCCGCTGCCTGAGCCTCTACGCCCACAACCGGAAGGCCTTCCCAGATTGACGGCAAAACAAAGCAGTCAAATGCTTGATACCACTCATTGGCGTTTCCAACATTTCCAACGAAGGTTACATGCTCACTGATACCAAGGTCTGCCGCCTTTCTTTTAATTTCATCCATCAGTTCACCATCGCCTAATAGAACAAGATGTGCCTGAGAATCAATTTTTAAGACCTCTGCAAAAACATCCACTAAGAATGTATGGTTTTTTTGCGCCATAAAGCGTCCAACATGCCCCACAACGTGTTTGTTTTCCAGATTGTTTTCCTTGCGAATCTTATTACGAATTTCTGGGTTATAGATAAAGCGCTCGACGTCTATTGCATTTGGAATCAGCACATAGTCATTTTCATCTACTACTTTTTGTCCAAAATAGCATTTTGCAGCCTCGACACCACAAGAAAAATGATGCGTCATATTTGTGGGAAGGCAAGCCTTACAAACAAGCTTGATTGGAAGCTTCCAGTCTTTCGTTATGCTTGCTCCATGTGCATGAAAAATGCGCACAGGAATTTTGCTCACTTTGGCAGCATGAAGTGCATACACGCCAAGTGCCCCATTGTGCGCCTCAACGATTTTATATTCTGGATGTTCTTGAAACAGTTCTCGCATGTATTTCAAGTACACAGGATACTTGGCCGGATTCAATCCCGGTGTATGATAAATTCTACCGCCCATAGATTTTATTTCATCGTCATACGCTCCCGGTTTTTTCTTATTGCATAAAAAATCGAATTGAACTTTTGACTTATCCATATATCGATAATAGTTCATCAGCATCGTCTCAATACCAGCACGATCCATATTGCTGACAGAATGAAGAATTCTTATCATTGCCTTTTCTCCTTATAAATTTCTTTTCACAATACGAGTTACGTACTGTCTTTCTGCTGATAAATATTTTCTCAGCAATTCAAGTGTCAACCGTTATATTCTATGTTTTATTTCACTACCTCTGTTCAGATGAAACACTTCCAATGTATTGTTCATAAACCAGAGTGCTCCATACAAACGCAGGTAGTGATACTGAAAGTCCTTACGATAAAATCATCTGCTGTTGCTGAACCTAGGTAGCGAGATAAAAACCGCTTTCGCAGCTTCACCTATCTCTCAAAAAATGCCGTAACTACGCTATTTTTCAGGCTTTTCCACTATGTACATCTCACTACCTTCGTTCGGTTAGAGGAGATTATTTATTATCAATACTCTCATCTATTGTTATCTCCTGTACAGATTCATCGTTTCCTTTACAACTTCATCCCAGTTATATTTCTCGCAGATAAAGTCAGCTGCTTGATTCTTCATTTTCATAACCATTTCAAGATGGTCACATGCCTCTTGCAGTTTTTCTCGCAAGTCCTCTACATCTGACTTTTTGAAAATCAATGCCCTATCTTCCACAACCTCTGTACACTCTGGGATATTCGAAACTAGACAACAATTCCCATAGCTCATAGCTTCTAAAAGACTCAATGGCATTCCTTCCAAATCTGAAGGTAACGTATATACATAAGCATTACTATATAGTTCCTTCAATATCTGCCCCTGAACAAATCGGTAAATAGTAACCCGAGAATCCCCTTTGTAACCCAAGACTCCCTCTTTGTAAAT
>ERZ779664.202-NODE-202-length-31334-cov-5.678954_pt1 | contig 31334 bp, 45 predicted proteins | sample MGYA00511478_ERZ779664 | MGnify/ENA primary metagenome ERZ779664 (study PRJEB29588, sample SAMEA2160437) | human gut metagenome | biome: human gut; feature: human-associated habitat; material: faeces | place: Denmark | collected 2008/2010 ...
TGTTAACCGCAGGGTCGTTGGTTCGAGTCCAACAGGGGGAGCCATCTCAGAAGCCTTGAACCTCAACGGGTTCAGGGCTTTTCCCTTTTCTAAAATAGCTCGAAATTCCCATGTGTCTAACGTTTTGTCTAACACGCCTGAGCTAAAGTTTCGCGAATAATTTCAGAGGTCATCTTTTTCCTCGACAAATCAAGGTGTCCATATATATTACAAGTCATCTTTATATCGGCGTGACCCATCCAATCTTGGACGTCCTTGAGCGAACAACCTTTGGCGAGAAGAAGGCTCGCACAACTATGTCTTAGATCGTGGAATCTTATATGCGGGAGATTATATTTTCTCAATAGGTCTCCGAATTTGTGCGATATATATGACGGGTCATACATTGCGCCATTCGCCCATTTGAAGATATAATCATTCTCCACATAGGTGTCTCCAAAGAACTCTCTGTTCTTCTGTTCCTCTTCTTTGAGCTGAAGCAGTAGCTCTCTAATTTCGGGAAACAGCGGAAACGACCGATAACTTGATTTGTTTTTGGTTTTGTCTTTTTCGACAACCTTGGTTGACATAGAGACCGTGTGACGTATAAGGATAGCATTTGTGTCAAAATCAATGCTTTGCCACTGTAGACCCAAAACCTCACTGCGCCGCAGTCCATACATGACTGTAGTTTGGATGAGCGGATGCAAAGGCTCGTCCTTTATGGTCTCAAGCAGAGTGTTAATTTCACTGGCATTATACCACTCATACTCCCGTCTCTCAAGTTTTGGGAGCCTCACGAGTTCACAAGGATTTGTACTTATCAGCCTGTGTCGCATAGCCTCCTTAAAGGCAAGCTGAAGAACATTCTTGTGCAGACGAAGGGTTTTAGGTGATAGACCGCCATTCCCATCTTTTCTGCCGTGGGTCGCCTTATAGTCAAAATATTGCTGTATATTGTCAAGGTTGGCATCCACTAATTTTATTTTGTGTTCCTCAAAATACGGTTGAACATGAGAATCGACTATAACCTTATAACCGTCCCACGTTACAGTGTCTATGAAGGGTTTCGTCTCCGTGAGCCACTGGTCTAAGTAGTCCGAGATAAGTATATTGGGTTCATAAATCAGCTGAGCACTTTCATACTCGCTAATTATTGACCGCATAGCCGCCTCAGCTTTACGCAGATTATTCTTTACTTCATAACCTGTGTAAACCCACTTCTGCTTACGCTTTCCAGTGTTGTCTACGAAATTCAGAACGGCATAATATTTGCCGCGTTTTGCTTGCAAGCTTCCTGTCAATTAAATAATCTCCTTTCTGTAGTCCGCTTGCTGTTGTACGGTCATTTTAGCACAACAGCGCAAAATGTCAACTACCGGCAGAAAGAAAATTTTCAATACTCTTTTTAGTAATTAAGTAGCTTGTACCTATACGAACAGAGGGAATAGTGCCGTTATGTACAAGGTCATACGCAGCCTTTCTTCCTATTCGCAACATTGTCTGCATCTCTTTAACAGTTACCACATCAGGATAATTGTCAAACAATCAAATCATTCCATTCCTATATTTTTTATAAAACAGTTTCGCAGAAAACCCACTTCCTTTAGGTGGTGGGATGAATGCGCGAATTGTTAATAATTACACTTCAGACTTTTTATTGATATCGAAAGCGAGCAAATCGAGTTAGCTTACCTTTAAATCTATTTTTGCGGTTATATATATTATTGATTTGCGTGCTGCTATACGCTGCATTTCCTTTAGTTTAGGCACATGCGGAAAATCAATTTTTGTTCCATATATGTCAGACAAAACCGCATAACCTACACTCATCCGTCCTTTGATAAAGTATAAATTGTTTTGATATTTTACTTTATCAAATTGTTTAAAGCCTGCAATTTTTGTCTTTGGCATTGATTTTTCGCTTCTTACGCCTTTCGTACATTGATATGTGCCTTTAGCGATGCAGCGTTTATAAAACACGTCTTGTGTTGCAAAGATAGGCTTATACACATCGGAAGCAATTACTACGGCATCTATGCAATGTGTTTTCGGCAAACCATACAATTGACAGTTTTCCGATGTTATGTAACCGAAAGTTTCTATTGCTTCCGGATGTCGAGCAAGAAGTTGCTTTCTGATACTATTCATTTGTGTTGCAAAGGACAAAGAGCCTTTTCTTTTCCCTTTGCCTGAATATATAATTTCTCCGTCATGCAACTTCTTGTGGCAAGTATGGCATAAAGTAATCAGATTTTTCGCTTCATCAGAACCTCCCTGACTGCGGAAAATAATATGATGCACATCTAACCGCCTATCTTTGTGCTTGCCTTTGCATATGGCACAAGTATAACCATCTCTTGCCTTTACCATTGCTTTTGTATTGGCAAATCCGTAATTCGGACCCTTTTGATAGCCCCAGCGTGCAATTTTGGGATTGGCAAGAGTCGGATTGTTCATCAGTGCCACATCAAAGGTTCCTGTTTCTAACACAAGATGTGTTACAGGAAGGATAGATTTAATAAATTTGATTTCTCGCTCATGAGCATTGATTTTACTTTGCATTGTGGGCGAGAATCTATTGTCTTTAATAGAATTCTTACGATTATCAAATCTTGCCTTTCTGTAACGAGTCTTTCGATATCTTCTGTTGCGACGATATTTGGAGCGTTGCTTCATTTTCTTTGAGATGTCATTACGGACTTCTACTTCGGACATATATAATACCTTATGCGAGTCATCTGTAACGACAGCCGCTCCAAATGTACCGGAACCTGTGTCGACACCTAATGTGGTTGTTTGAGTATATTCTGTTGTTTCGTATAAAAGTTGTATAGTAAATGGTTCTCTATGTACAACTTTTGCTTTGCCGTCCTTTAATAAATGTTTGACCTTACCGCAATGCGCTGTTGGCATAAGCGGACGACCGGAAATACTGATAACATATACCATCAGACACTGCTCCTTCCAATAAAAATACTTTAAGTATAACTCCGGACAAAAGCCCGGTAATGCGTATTACTCTACTGTTACCATAGAGCTTTTCCGACTTCCTCTCGACAATGATAAAAAAGCTTACACGTATATATCACCGGGCTTTGTTTACTCTAACCCTACTTAAACATATACGACAGAGCAGTGGTCTGAGGCGGCAACCACAGGTGTCATAACTTTTCTATCGGAGCAACAGTTTTCTGTCACTAAGTCTGGTAAACTTTTAATAGAAGCCCACCACCTGAAAGGTGGTGGGTAGTTCACCCGCAGGGTCTTTTAGTTCCCGCCGCGAGTTCACGGCTTCGTAAACCCTACGACTCGTCTACCGCTTATGGTGCGGCGCATCCTCGTAGAACGTAATCAATAACTGCATAACCGCCATTATTGCAGTTTGCAAAAATATGTAAATTTTCCATTTAAACTCCTGCACCCATAGTTAATGGCGAGATGGACAGTCTATCTCGCCATTTTTAAGTCCCTACTTACGGCAAGGGATTTCCGCTTTTTTAAGTCCTAACTTACGGTATGGGATAACCGCTTTTTTAAGTCCTGCTTTTACGGCGCAGGATCTCCGCTTAGACGTGGGTGACAGAAGTATCGTTATATCACGCCGAGGCTCGCGAGCAGCTGGATAATTGCCACAATAGCAATACCACCAGTGAGAGCAAAGACGTTTAAAAAGTTGTAGATCAATGCAATCAGCATAATATCTCTCCTTTACAGGTCGGCGTAGTCGGGCTCAGTGCTCGGGAAGAACGCTACGCCCGGCACGAACTTAATAACATCCGACGGCTCCGGCACACACATCTCTCCCGTTACCGGGTGTCGGTAAGGCTTCGGCTTACGCCTAACCTTCTGAAATGTACCAAAACCATATATTGACAGCTTATCTCCGTCGTTAACGACCTTGGAGATAGCGTTGCACACTGCATTAATGCAGAACTCTGAATCACCGAGGGTGAGAGAGTTATCTTTCGCCACAAGTCTTATAAGTTCCTTGCGATTCAAATTATCTTCCTTTCTTTCCTCAAAAGGCGACAAGCTTCGTCGCCGACTCAATGTTATAACCATCTTTATCGAGACACACATAAATACAGCCCTGCTGCTGAGAGTTAACCAACGCGCCGTCACCATATCTCATTTTCTGTGTCTCACACGCCGCACCCTGCTCATACATAGTGGTGTTTCCGATTTTATACGAACCGAGCCTGTGCGTATGCGCCATTACAAGGCAGTTGAAATCATACCCTTCATTGCGGAACCACAGCACAGCTTTCTCCGCCGTCTTCATAGGCAAACTGCTAAAAGCCTTCGGGTGAACAAACATTACATGACCTATCTGTGAAAACCACTCGCCAGTATAAACGACTTCGATATCATCGAATGTCTCACGAAGCGGCTCAAACCACGTCTTAATATGATTGCGGCGGTCGTAATGATAGAAGCCATCAACGAAGATGTAGTCCAGTGCCGTCTCAGGCATAAGCTCCTGAAGGTCTGAATCGAGGTGGTTGGCGAGATATGCTCCGAGGCGAAGCTCATGGTTGCCGTAGTTTGCGATGACCTTCTTCGGTTTTATGTAGTCAATAAGGTCTATAATGTACTGCCGACCCTCAACCAGTTCCTCGATACACGGTATGCGATACGACTTCGAGAATTTGGATATCGACTGACAATCAAATATATCTCCGTTGAGCTGTAGGATGTCTACACGCCCGACATACTTTGAAAATGTCTCTATAGGCTTTGCGAACGGGAAGTGTAGGTCTGATATAGACAGAACCCTCGTCGCCACGCCGCGCTCAGCTATCTCACGTTCATAGTTGCGACCGCGATTGAAAGCGGCAAATTCTTTTCGATAAGCACTCTCGCCGAGCGTCTGACCGCTTTCTGTATTGAGCAACTCGGCTATCTGGTCGCAAGTGAGACCATAAATTTTCTTGTTGTCGAAGAGCCGAACGAAGTAGTCAACATAGGACTCTCCGCTCTGCTTCTTAGCGAAGTCTTCCATCAGCGGCTCACCTCCACGGTTCGTGGCGAAGCTTCTTTAGGTAGCGCATCACCTTAAAGCCCTCGGTGCAGTAGTATGTTTTCTTTCGACTGGGAGCGTAGCGGTTCGTTACCGTTATATGCGTTCCCGGAAACTTCTTTCTAATCTTAAAAGCTTCCTCCTGCGAGATTTTAACTATATAAACCATTCCTTTTTATCAATTTGGAGCGAGTTTTCTTACCCCTCTCCTATTGTAACCGCACGGGACGCCCCTAAAATTTGTCGCATAATACGGCTATTTTAGGGGGTCGTTTATCCCGTTTGGGTCGGATTTTAGCCTATTTCTTGTAAATTTTTGCGTGATTTGTTGTCAATTTACGCGAAATATTTGTATCGAGTGTATCTCTTTCCATATAGCTCAACATCACCCTCGTCGTCTTCTGCGAGCAGTCCGATAGGTTCTGCACCCGCTTCGAGAACCTCATAGAACGAGGTGTTGGGGTAGCCAAAGAGTATGTTAAATATCTTACGCTGAATCTGAGAATAACGAGGTTCTTCTATCTGGCGCAGGAGGTAAACCATATCGCTCTTGGTGAACGACATATTGCCCACATATTCTACGCACTCCTGCCTGATATCGCAACACTGCATCTGTTTTACGGAAGATTCTATGTCCGAAGCATATACACTCTTTATCTCATTTGTCATGTCTGTTACGGCATTGATGACGCGGGTGACTTTCTCGTACTGTCTACGATGAACATCTATGCCATTACCCACAAGAGCGGAGAAGGGAAGATACTCCTGCTTCTTTCCTATCTCTTCTCTCTGAGCCCTGTACGAATTAATGCAAGTCTGCACATGATCCATGGTTGTCAAATGCTTCTTGTAATTTTTTCGCTTGCGGTCATAGTAACCTTTGCCGATATCCTTCGCCTTGAAGAAGTTAGGTTTAATGGCTCTTCCGTCGTCGCCCTCAATCTTATATTTATCACGCAGTCGGCGAAGCTCCTTAGCATTATTGATATTGAACTCTTTCTTTGCTTTGTCGATTTCAATGCCGCTCATAATATTCAAAATACATACATCTTTATATATTTCCTCAATATCACTATAACTGCCACCACGATTAAGGACATCCCATATGCGGGTATTGAGCTCCTGACTGAGGTTGATGATATCGCCTATAAGATTGTTGCTCGTTTTAACATCAAGGTCAACCTGCTCGTCGTGAGTGTACCTGCGTTTTTTCTTAACGGACGAGACATCCGGAACCGCTATCAAAAACTTACCTTCGTTCTTAAGCGCGGTATTGATAAGGTGAAGATTATCCGTAACAAGCGAGGTGTCTGAATCAAAATCGCAACCAGATAATTCGTTTAAGACATTTTCACCAATGCTGTTTATACAGACTATCTCGTTCGTCAGATTAAAGTAGCGGTCGATCTCGCTACACTCCACATTCGTCGGAACCCACACATTGCTCATTGAGATATGGGGGCTGCGCGAACCTACAAGCCTCTGCCCGTACCCGAACCTCTTCGTATGTATGTTGCCAACACCCAGCACCGACACGCCGTCGAACTTGCCGATGCTCGCCTGTAACATCTCAACTGGATTGCCAAACAAGGTTTCGTAATTGCCCTCGACAAGCACATGACCGAGCCTAAGATTTTTTGTAAAAGACTTAAGAATATCTATCTTGAAGTCATGATAAAGCTTCGTCTGCGCAAATCTGTCATTGAGACCGAGAAGCTTATATACAACATCATTCTTCGACTCAGCAGGGGAGATGTCGAATTCGTCTTCTATCGGATATTTGATATGGTAGCGCAGAACTGCGGGGTCTGTTCTGATAGCTGTCATATAGTCAAATGTCTCCTTGAGGAACGCCGCCGTCTCAGCCTTGTCCATCTGCAAGCTGTTGAGAAGCTGATAGTGCGTCTGCACCATGCGTCCGTCAAAAAAGTGAGTCGGCTTATCATACTTAACAACGCCAAAAGTATTGTCGATGTGCTTCATCCAATCGTTTATCGTCCCGAACTTCAGATACTTGATACTGCTCGGCGTGGTTACTATCTTTATATCTTCCACACGCTTCGCTTTAGTGTAGCCCTTTAGCTGACTCACCTCTGTTATGCCGTGGTCGGCAAACCACTGCTGCAAGTTTGTATTGAAGCAACAGCATTTAAAGAAGAGGTTGCGGAGTAGTATCATGCCCTTATCGCTGTATTTGCCCATAGCTGATATATCTATAAGTCCCTGTCCGTCCCAGATAGAGTTGGTTATCTGTTCGTCTTTTTCTTCGGCGATTAGGTGGTCGCCATCTTCGCTGACGGACATAACCCTATCGAAGAATTTGCTCTCGTAGTCGTCTATCACGAGAATGTTCTCGGGGTTTATTTCCAGTATATCAATAATAGAGCTTGACGGCAGAGAGATATACGACTCAAGCGCAGCAAGGTCTACCTCTTCACCCTCGGCGACTTTCAGTCCACACATCTCCCACTTGTGCATACGAGCATACAGCTTCTCGTCAATAAAGAGACACTTGCCAACGCGAGAACTGCCGCTTGACCTCTTCCACCTGACATACCTTACTCCATTACACACAAAGCCGTCATTATACAGTGTCCTGCGCAACTCCGCTGTGCTCTTCAGCGTCTTAGGTGTTTTGATAAGCGTGTATACGCCACCTTCAAAACCGAAGTATTTACCGAGCACCTCGTCAGATACCGGATATTCCACAGGCTGTCCAAGTATTATTCCCACCAGCTCGCCGTCTTTTATAGCCACGCAGTCATTGAAGTTAAGGTCTGAGTCTTTATATCCAAAGCGAATATACCTATTTCTGCCGGCTTTATTAAACTCCGCCACCGAGTATTTAAAGGTTACATTTATTACGCGCGAGGTATACTCTTTCTTTCTTCCGTAAAAGCTGAAGTTAGTGCGGCGATACACTTTCTCATAAACCTCGCGCAGTTTTATCTGATCTAAACTGTAATCGAGTGTGTTGGCATATCGTCTATAATTGACCTTGCCGTCTTTATCCACCAACGAATAACCTGTGTCGGGGTACAGCTCATTTGTTATGTATATATCCTTAGCGTCGATACCCGGTATATATATTGTATTACCTATAGTTAATTCTCCTCATCCATATCCGTATTTATGGCTTGATTTCCATAGTCTATGTAAGCGACCTCATCCCAACTGCCGTGGCAGGGATAGTCGTTGTCGTCGTTGCCGCAGCGGTTAATCCACGGGCAACCCTCACAAAACCCTCTATTCAACTTCTTTCTCTAATCCTTTCTGTAAAATGCCGTTCACACCTCTTCCCTAAATATCAGCCATATCTCATTTCGTCCGAGTTTTGCTGTCTGTATATTACAAACTTCGGTTTAAAGTGTCCCGGTAGGGTAGTTTACGCCCCACATCTAACATTTTGTCTTTACTGATTCTTTCACGCGCATACCATAGGTGCGCCGATAAACCCCTTTTCTATAAGCTTCTTGTGGAAGAACTGCTTGCCCTGCGGCGTAAAGAGCACCCTTACCGATACGATATCCGACTTAGTGTACCAATCTTTTGTCTCGAATAAGCCCTCGTTGCTCTTCTTTGCGTAAGGACGAAGCTGTTTGGTCGGAGTGCGGTACAGGTACTTTTCATCTATCAGAAAGTTAACGAACTTACGCTCAGAGATACCAAGTTCTTTGGCGGTGTCTCGAAGCCCTGTACATTTATTAGGGCTAACAAACGTGTCGTAGAAGTCCGCCTTCGGCTGAGCGACATCGAGCTCGCTTTGCAGACCAGAAATTTTGGCTTCCGCTAATCTAAGTTTGCCTTCTGCAAATTTAAGTGCTCTCGCCATTATCATGTCTGGATCGTTCCACGCTTTTTCGATTTGTAAAAAATATTGCCTCGCCTGCTTACCCCTTTTGTTGCGCTGAAGCATACAGATCTCTTTTGCCATATCGATGGTGAGCTGCGCATCCTGTCTCGGCTTGCCCGGTAAGCCGTCAGACCTATTCGACAAAAATGTCGAATAGTCCTCTCCCTCAGCAAAACCGTATTCGCACATTTTCGGGAACCATTTGTCATAGGGAGTTCCGACTTCAAGAAATTCGTGCAGATCTCTCGCTAAGACCGTAGGTCTGTCGCTTTCATAGTTGATTTTGATTAATTCATTCATTTCATTTTCTCCTTATTTATAATGTTAAAATTTGCAGGGGGTCACATTTGCGTACCCCCCCTATATTTTTGTATGACTTTTGCTCATTTTTGAGCTAAAGTACTGTATCGGCAGTTGAGGGGGTGACAGATTTGGACACCCCTTGCCATAGTGGCATACCGTCGCGATTTACGACGGTATTTTTTTGACCCATTGTCGCCCTAAGTTGAACTTAGCCCGCTCGTCCTCGTCGAGACGGCTTGTCGCTATTGTAGGGTTGCTTAAGTCGAGAGCTCTACAGTCGGCGAAATGCCGAGTCAGCTTATTTTCGTAGCCCACGCAACCCCGAAAAATAACCTCGCCCTGTGTTCTGATGAGTCCTCATTATAGGGAGTCGCATTTTGTTACACCCTTACTAATAAATCACGGCTTTAACATAAGTCGTCGTTTTGCTCTTGTAGTTGAGACCACTACCCTAATTCAAGGGGATGGTGTTACCCACATTTTTGCCGGGAAGCTATTTGACATTTTTGTCTAACAGCCCCACATCACTTCTCCGCCCTGTACTTCGCTAACGCCGCCGTCGCCTTGCGTTTCTGTTCCTCAGAGACGCTTCGAGCGGCGTTCTTTCTTATAGTAACTGCGGAAGGGATAGCCTTTAGAATCATCCCGCACACAGTGCCGTCGTCGTAAACCGTCTGCTCTATAGGAGTCCAACCCTTACGCAGCGCGGCATTGAAGTCTTTCGGAACGGTGCTGTCCATCGTCCATCCGTCGCCACTTCTATATATGTGTGTCTCTCGCTCACTCACAGATATCTTACTCGTAATCGTCTTCGTCTTTATCGCCATTCTGAACCCTCTCCATCCAATCTTTTAAAAGTGTCCTCATTCTTCTACTCGGCACATACAGCCATATCTCTTCTCCACGCCTTATAGCCGATCTCCATATCCACTGCAACATAGTTGAAAGGGCGTACATATCTTGGTCTACCTCTACACCAAATTTCTCATACACACGCCTCTCCGCGACATTCATAAACAGGTTGACGGCGTAGGCGAGATACCTCTTATTGATGTATGAGTTAGTAGCCCTCTCGTTGAAGACGACATAACCCTTGGTGTAACCTCTGCCTTTCACCTTGTTGCAAGCGCTCTTATAGGTTCCCCACATACGCTCGTCCGCCTTGCACCCGCGCCATATATTGTTATAGCAGTTAAATATATGGTCTTTTATTACCTTGAGTTCGCCGTCCTCGCCAGCCTTGCGTCTCTGATACCAATTCATAGACAGCGCATGGGGCGGATCGCCTATACGGTTGAGCTTTGGCGACTCTACTATATGTATAAGGTCTTTAATATGTTTTGTGTATTCCGGTACATAATCGGTATTATCCGAGAAGCGATAAACGCCGTCCTTTAGCGACACACCTATATATGTATAGGGGATTTTATTGGCTTTCACAAAATAGCAAAGGCTCTGCCCGCCGAACAGATAGGTCAGTATAAACACCTCATCAAACGAAGTAAGCAGTTCGGGTGACAGCGCCCAATAATAAAGCTTCTCCTTTGACCCATTGTTGAGGCTTATAATGCTATGAGAGCGAAGCATCTTCATTTCTTCGGAGAACTTGCCTTCGTCATACCATTTACCCGTCGGCAGATATACACCATTGTCATTCGTCAAAAATCCTGTAGCCTTGAGCATTTTTACGTCAATAGGCTTCAATTGGCTTTCAACAAGAACCTCTAAGCTCTCATCTATGATGAGGGTATACCCGAGTTCCTTTATCTTAGCCAAGGTCTCTCGGGAGTAGCTCTTGAAAGCCACATGAGTAGTGGTAATATTGCGCCCCTTTTCAACGAGAGCCGCCGTGTGCTCAGTTTTTCTAAAATGGTATTCACCCAGCTTGTTGCTCGGTTCGACGAAGTGCAGCTCTGGGCACCCCTCTTTGATACGATTGCTCTCCGCCAGATACGGTGTTACATAAATAAATTTCTTTTCCTTGTGTTCGTTCATATAGGTAATGGCAGCTTCAGTTTTACCAGCACCCATAATCGCGTCGCATACTTTAATACTAATAGTGTTTTCCTCCTTTGAGTTTTGTCGTTTTCTTTAATTGGAAACCAAAAGGTTCCGAGCTATCTCACACCCCTTGTGTATCAAGGCATCCGAGCACCCCCTTGTTATAAAAACAATATATGTTATGTGAAGGTCACAAGTCCACTAACGTGTCCTTGCTCGCCACATAATTCCGTCTACGGAGTAGGCGGGAGGCTACGCTATACCACCTCGGGAGAAGTTCTCTTCGCAAGCTTCGCTAACTTCTCTTCGGAGATACCGCTGACGCCTCCCTCAAACATCTCCGTAGGCGGGTGGAAGGCTTCGCCTTATTTCTAAAGGAAGACTGCATCCTCGGTTCGCTCCATCTTGAGGCGAACTCAGCAAGCCTTTAACTGCGCTGCGCTCCGTTTCCGTTCGCCTTATTAGTGTCGCTCACCTCGGATTTGCCTTGAAACGGCTTACGCCGTAGCCTGTACCACCATGTTATGTATATACCTTACACCCGAGGTTGGCTGATTTACCAAAATCTGAAGGTTAAATTTATGAATAAATTATTAACAGAAGTAGAGGGTAGAAGCTTGGCGCGTAGCGATAAACATAAATAAAAAAAACGCGCCCTTCGGCGCGTAAGACGATCGTATACATATAGAACTTGTAGAAGCTTTCTTCGAAGACGTCAGCCTGTACATACCAACCCTGATGGGTCTATAGGCTTATACCACCGACGAAAGACCGCTCGTAAGGTAGACTTCAGGGATTTTAGCCTGTACCACATCTTTATCTCGGATGCTCGTAGGGGTAACTTTGTGCGTAGAGCGGGCTTTTACCAGTTTTTTTAAAATTTTAAAAAGCACCAATCTACCTGACCCGTAGAAGATACCCTCCACTATGGGCTGGATTTGTGTAGTTCTGAGGGTCTATTTTGACGACGTGTGAGTGGGGTTGATTAACTAAGCGGTTTTTCACGATTATTTTTCTGCTATAGGTTTAAAATAGCCCCCCTTACGGGGAATAATCTATAAAGGCGTATTTTATGGATTATTATACCTATATACTCGATGTATATAAGCTATGATATTTTAGTGTTATATAAGCATTATTTTTTTGTTGTATTTACAACGACAACACTGTAACAACAACAACCCTTCAACCCTTCGTCGTCGTCAATATTATATGTCTATAAAGCAAAATAAAAAAATACCTATGCATCAAAAAATAAATTCCATGTGTATAGGTATTATATTATATATTATATATAGCTCTATAGGTAGGTATATATACCTATAACGTGCGTACCGTCTCACCGTCGGCGGTAGCGTCGCACGGCGTAGCCGTGCCCCGTAGACTTGCGCAAGCGTTATATGCTATTATAGAATATTATTTATCGTTGATTGGTAGGTGCAGCACGGCGCGGAGTGCATCGGGGGATATATGCGCGGCAGCGGCTACGGTGTTAATGGCTGCACTCAGGCTCACGGGCTCAGGCTCAGGGATCGGGCGTTCGAGTAGAGTGTCAACGGATATATTAAGATAATCACATATCCGCGCAATAGATTTATAGTTAGGCGTGCTATCATTTTTTTGCATTTGCTGCACGGCGTTCACATTGATGTTTAATTCTTGTAGCATACTTTTTATTGTTATATTTTGTCTCATGCATTCTTTTTTAATCTTTTCTGCAATAATAGCATTGTTGTAGTTGTTGATGTTAGACAATGTAATGCCTCCAAAATATATGATTATATGTGCAATAGTTACAAAGATGCAGAAATACACAAATTCTTTGCTTTTATTTCTTTTTTGAGTATATAATCAAGAGATTCCGTGATATTATATGAACGTACTCAAGAACAGGGCGCGCCAACATCCGAACGGCACGGCAGAGCGGCAGAGCCGCCGCCGACAAGCTGACGGATGACCGCAAAGGCGCGGCAAGGTGCTAATCTACCATAAAGAAGGCAAGGCGCGCACGGTTCAAGCGGTATATATAGGATTATAAACACAATGCCGCGAAAAGTCAAGCGGCACAGGGCTTGCCCATTATTCAAACGGCTTGTTATCCGTTGCAAGGATAAAAAGAACGGAGAGCGGAACACATAAATATTATTGTCGGTCTTTGCGGTACTCTGATATCGCTATCACGCTTTGACGGTCAAAAGACTATCAGCCAAAAGACGGCGCGCGCCGTGGCGCGTTTATCGTATGTAATAATATTGTAAAATATCGGTAACGGCGGCGGGACACTCTCAACCGTTACTATGCCGCATAGGGGCACTATGCGGGGCGAATAAAGGCATTTTATCGCAAGTCCGTAAAGGGTCAAAGAAATAATTGCCATTTAAGCGGGTGCATTATCTGTTTAAATACTTTGATTCTGTTGCGCTAAAATGGAGAGTCCGGGGACGGCTTGAACCCGTCAACCGTTGGTATCGATATATACGCGATGAATATATCAATAATAAGAATAAAATAACCTATTCATTAATGTTATAAAGATATTTTAGCTTTACACTGCCCGCGCTATTTCTTAGGAAACAGCGGAAACGAGCAGTAATTTTTTATTCTCAGGAATAAATATTTATTGTAAAGCGGGGATGTTAATATTTCATTGAATGAATAATGACGATATATAATTAATTCGTTTTTAACACGTTTCGAGCGCGTGAGCTGTTATATGTTCGCGCGTTCTTTAATGTGCTAAAAGCATATAAAAATTTTAAATAAGGACGGTAAAAAAATCATGAAAAAGATGACAGAGAAGAAAGCATTACGGAGCATCGCGGATATCAGAACAGAGCTTGAAACACGCGCCAGCGCCTACAACGCGGTAATAAATGCCGACGATACAAAGGCGGCAGAGCTCGAAAAGCTCGACAATGAAACATCAGAGCTTGAAAAAGAGTACACCCGCGCCGCGTTTCATGCAACGGCGCTTGAACTGCTCGACAACCCCGCGCCCATGCTTGCGGCGGCGACGGCTCTAACTTTCGAGACGCTGAAACACAAAGACAAAGAGGATGAAAACGGCATAAAATCGCGTGAACTCGTCACGGCTGAACGCCCGCTTGATTTTGTTGCGCTTGAATCATTCTTTGTCGAGCGCGGAAAGAAATTCGGCGCGGAATCTGCATGGGTTTACAAAGTCGCGGCTTTTAATCGTTTGCTCTGCATGAGAACGGCTCAGAGTATCGGCGCGGATGTGAAAGCAGTCGCGGAAAAGTTCGCCACGCCTACACAAGCCCGCGATATCGATCTCGGCAAAACTCCGACAAGCAACACACAATTACTCAAGCAATTACAGATGATAATTGACTCCATGCTTTATGTAGAGGGTGAAAAGGGCAATATCTACAAGGCAAATTCTCACGATGTCGGTTATCTGTTATCCCTCTACGCGAAGAAGGGGCGCGGCGTTCTGAGTGTTGCGGCGGCTCGCCCGAAGTATCTCGAAAAGCTTATCGCTGAAATACTTCACCGCATAGTTACCGAAAAGTCCTATAATATCGAGTTCAAAGAAAAGAAAGAACGCGCAAGCGGCAAGATAGACCCTAAACCCGCCGGGGCTGTTGAATCCGCGAGAAAATCCGCGAAAAAATCGAGCGCAAAGGCTCAGACAAAGGCAAAGGCAACAAAAGCGGCATAAAAAATTTTACGCTCAAAAGTGAAAATAAATCAAAATTAAAATCCCCGTCTGAAATGAAATGAAAATCAGTTTTTGACGGGGATTTTATACCCTAAATGGAAAAGAATTTCAAGGAGGTTTTGAAATTATGAAAGAAATTACGATCACAACGACAACAACGGTTAAAATACCAACAGCAGACGAAATAAAAGCGACGGCACGAATCCCGTCACCGATAGAACCTGAACGCGCACTTGTAGTACATTGTTTTGTTGATGGTTATGAATTTAGTGAGGCGGCAAGTCACGCTGTATATGAATGCATGGCGGAAGCAGATGAATCGTTAAGAAACACTATTGCAGGCGATGTTGTGGAGGCGTATTGCGACGAAAATGGAATCCGGTGGGCAAGTATGCGCGTTGTTAGCATTGCAAAATACAACGCGCATTTTGTAATAGAGGCGATTGTTAAAACGATTTAAAAAAACAAAGAGGAGCTGAGTTTAGAATGGTAAACACCATACAGAATGATTATGTCATGCAGGCAAATGAGTTTTCAGAACGAAACGGAATTGAAATTAAAATCGCTTTTAAGGAACAAAATTCAAATCCGATGTGGGAGGAAAATTATTTGCGAAACTGCTATTCGGTTTATATCCGAAACACAAACAGCGGCGAGGTTATGCGCGTTACATTTTGGGATTCCATATATAACACAACACACAACATCACGCCGACTTGCTATGACATTCTCGCGTGTTTGACGAAGTATGACCCCGGAAACTATGAGGATTTTTGTTTGGACTTTGGGTATGAAACCGAAACCGAAAATCAATTCGGCAGACTAACGCGAAATCCGAACGCTTATAAGATTTGGAAGGCGTGTTGTCACGAATGGGAAGGAGTAAAGCGCATATTCGGAGAAGATGAAATACTCGAAGAATTGCGGGAAATAAACTAAAGAAAATCACTTCGGAAATTGGTAATGAAATTATATTCCCGAAGTGTTTCTATTCTCAAAACATAATCTAAACACTACAAAATTAAAACGAAAATGAAAGGAGCGAATATTTTACTATGTCATACGAAAAGTTTGTAAAGGGGGTGGTGTGGAGAGTCGGATTTAAAACGAAAATCCGTTTTGAAAACGACGGCGAAAAATATACGGCATACATAACGGGCGGAATTATTATCTACGGAAATAGCATATCCGCTCTTGTATTGGTGTGCTGGGGTGACGGTCATTCGGCGCGAATAAAATTAGAGGAGGAAAGGAAATCATGAGCTATAGTACCTATGGGGTCGAAGTTGAAAAGCAAAACGGTTTGGTAATCGGAAAGCATTTCAACAATCTCGATGATGCTATATGTGTAGCCGAGCGGGCTGTATATGAGCGCGGCTGCGTGTGGTCGTGCGTATATATGCCTAACGGCGATATTTATGTTGAATACGAAGTATAGCTTTAGCTAATACGAAATGTAAATCGAATACAGCGTTAGCTAATACGAAGTATAGCTTTAGCTAATACGAAATGTAAATCGAGTACAGCTTTAGCTAATACGAAGAAAATGTTGCGTAAATTTTAAAAGATTTTGGTAAATAACCGAAGTCGTGATATAAGATAGAGCCGCCGTGAAAGGGAAACCAAACTCGGCAACTAAATTTAAAATCAGAAAGGAAAACAAAATGGAAATCAGAGAGGAAATGAAAGACTGGATAGATTTTAGCGAAATACGCTGGGGAGATGTGTTTCGTACCGAGGACGGCGATTATTATATGAGGGTAAGCGGGTCAGCAAAGTACAACGCTGTTAGAGTTGGTACTGGGCAGTTAGTCTGTTTTGGCGGCGAATTGGTGAGTCCAGTTCACAACGCGAAAATGGTGGTTAATTTCTGAAAGGAGATCAAAATGAAAATCGAAATCAAAACCGGGAACGCCGCTTTTCATGACTGTGATGCGGAAAATGAATATGCCGACTACTATGTCACGGCGGCTGAGCTTGACCGAATTTTCGGGCAGATAAGCAGAGCTGTAGCCGAAGGGCGAACAGACGGCAAGGTGATAGACAGCAACGGAAACATATGCGGAGAGTGGAAGATTTGAAATGAAAATGATTTTTGTTGTGGTTGTCATTACCGAAAACGGAAAGTATTCCGCCTTCGCCGACACGATAGCGACGGGTAATAACTTAATCGCCATACTTAAAAGATACAACGCTGATATATGCCATTTATGCGAAAGCCGTAGAGAGGCGGAGGAGCTGGCGCGAAAATGGAATGAGGCGCATAGACAAAACGGTACAAACTTATTTTAAATCAGAAAGGGAATCAAAATGGAATTGAGATTTGCAATCACAACTGTAATTGAAATTGCCTTCGTCGTCGCGTTTTTGTATGCGCTGTGGCACGAGGGTAAAATTATAGCTTTCGAGGAACGGATGGAGGATGCCGTAGCTCAATGGCTTGCGAAGAAAATCATAAACAGAAGGAGGAGAGCTGCGGTTGACAGAAGAAGACAGAATGAAAAGGTTTGTTAAACACAAAATCAAAGTCCTAAAGGAATTGGGCGTGAGTCTGACAACCGAAGATGAAAAGCGTTTGGCGACGGCTTCCAGTTATATCGCTGTAGATAATATGGCGAGAACGATGATTCAGAAATTAAATTAAAATTAAGGAGGAAAATGAAATGAATAAGGTTATCAAGGGAAAGAAGTACAACACAGAAACTGCAAAGGAAATTTGCGACAGAACAAGTTACTGCAACGGAACGCCGAGCAGTTGGACAACTCTTTATCAGAAGAAAACCGGTGAGTTCTTTATAGCTCGAATATCCAGCGGCATGAATTGCTGGGACACGGAAAACAAAATCACACCGATCGGTATCGATGAAGCAAAGGTGTTTGCTGAAGAGAACATGGATGCGGATGGCTATGAGTCCGTGTTCGGTGAAGTCGAAGAGTAAAAGAAAAGGAGAATTGAAAATAAAATGAGTCACGGATATAAAGTAGGCGACAGGGTTATAAGCTTATCTAAACCGGTTATGAGCTTGTCTGGACCGAAGATGTTCGCAAAAGCCACGGTTTGTTGTGTGGACGAACCCCTCCCAGCGGGTTTGGAGATAGGGATAGCTTTCGATGAACCTATTGGTATACATGATTGCGAGGGACACTGCGAAAGCGGACACGGGTATTGGATTGGGGCGTCAAATTTGATACCCGAGCCCTCTAAGAAGGCTTCAGAACGAGAATATATTCAGCTTTAAATCAAGGAGGAAAATAAAATGTATTTCGAAAACGAAAATAGGGAATTTTTAGAAAAATACGACAGCGATTCAAAGCAGATAGAATACTATACAGAACAGGTGGAACGGATTTTTAACGAGGTCGGAATTGATAATGATTTTACTACGGCAGGAATAGAAGCCAATGTCAGAGAGTGGTTTTATGAGAAGGAAACTCTGTTTCATATTTTAAGAAATCATCCTATGTGGAACGAAGAAGCAAAGGCAATAATATTTCTCCGTGACGAAGTTAGGGGGTCAGACCCATCTGCGTTCAAAAGAGATATTAATGAACTGCTCGCGTATACATCAAGAAAAATAATTGAAAACGAGCTTGAGCAGTCCAAAATGTTTAATGCGGTTATAAGCTTGCTTTCTCAGAGTGCAAGTCGAGAGATAAGCGAACACGAAGCGGAGTCGATAAACCGACTCGGGTACTATAAGGAAATGCGTTCCGGAATGAAGCGCAGCCGTGTAATCAATACAGTATTCAAGGAATATCCGATAGGCGATGACCGTAAAATTGACGCGACGAAGTTCACAGACGGACACGAGGAGGGTGATAGAAATTATTTAAGTTATAACAAGTTGTTTGCAAAAGCCGCAGACGATACTAACCCGCTTAAAATAAAAAGAATAACCGTACTGAGTGTGAATATATGCGATTTTCTTCTGATGTCAAATGGAAATTCATGGAGTAGTTGTCACTTCATTAACCGCTCAGGTGCGTATCAGGGCTGTTATAAGGCAGGGACTCTCAGTTATTCCAACGATGGTACAAGTATGTGTTTCTATACGCTGCCCGAAACATACGAAGGAAATCGGTGGTATATGGAAAAGAAAATCACACGACAGTTGTTCTTTTATGAAAACGGTTTGCTTTTGCAGTCTCGCCTCTACCCGAAGGGCGGCGACGCATCGGGCGAAAGCTATGGAGACTATAGAGCGGTTGTACAGGATATTATAGCAAAATGCATTGAAAAACCGAATTTGTGGAAGAAGGTCGATGATGATTGGGATTGCTACATAGTCACCCATAATAACACATTCCATTACCGAGATTACGACGAATTCCCTGACGAGTGCGTATTCACATACAACAAGGAAATGAAATCAGAAACGACATACGGTTTGCATATTGGCGGCGATTCCTATTGTGTTGATTGCGGTGATATGATGGACTCAGATTATGACAACGCGGAAGAGTTACAGTGCTGTAATTGTCTTAATAACCGCTCTTATTGCCATCGTTGCGGCTGTGAGATCGACGACGACGCATATGAAATTGATGGCGAAGTCTATTGCGATGACTGCACATTCTACTGCGACTTCCATAACGAAATGGAAGTCGCGTATGATGACAATGGTGATAGTCTTATAGTAGATGATTACATAGGCGGTAACTGGTATGTAATGTGTAGAGATGCATATGACGAAGCAGTAACGAGATGTGATAAGTGCGACGAGCTTGAATTTACGGACGATATGGTATATGTAGAGGAAACCGACTCGTATTTATGCAAAACTTGCTATGATGAATATATGGAGGAAAACGAAAATGAAGTTGCTTAACATATTTAAGTTTCCGCAGGACAAGCTCAAATCGGCGTTGACTTGTCACTTGAGAGACAAAGGATATTCGCCGATATCGGACGACGGATTTGTATACGCGGCGGGCGAGGTTCCGGTCTTGCTCGTCGCTCATATGGACACCGTACACAAACGGACTCCTGATATCATTTGTATGTCGGAAGATAAAAGTATAATGATGTCGCCGTATGGTATAGGTGGAGACGACAGGTGTGGTATCACTATGATTCTCGAAATTATCAAAGAACTACGGTGTCATGTGCTCTTTACGGAGGATGAGGAAATCGGCGGCGTGGGTGCGGGAAAGTTTTGCGCGAGTGGAATAAAACCGAAAGTCAATTTCATAATCGAATTTGACCGAGCACACGAAAAGGACGCGGTTTATTATGAGCTTGATAACGAGGTGTTTGCTGAAACGGTAGAAAAATACGGATTTAAGCGAGACTACGGTTCTTATTCGGACATAGTGGATATAGCGCCGGTACTCGGGTGTGCTGCCGTTAATTTGTCGTGTGGATATTATAACGCTCACACTCAGCACGAATTTGTTTCTATCCCGCAAATGTACGCACAGGTCGAGAGAGCAAAGAAGCTTATAGCAAATGAGTGTAACAATTTCTTCGAATGGAAGGAGCTCGTATACGATAGAAGTTGGGATAGCGGAAATTGGTGCTACGGCGGATGGTACGATAATTATGACTACTATGACAGCAAAAACAAATCCAAATCTAAGAGTAAAGCCAAGCCTGTGTCCAAGGAAGTGTCACTTATACCAGACGACGCATACCTTCAATCGTCAGACGGTGACTGGATTGAAGTTGGAGAGGAGATAGATGATTTCTTTGTGGATGATTCGGGAACGGTATATGTATACGACTCCGAATACTTAATGGTAATTCCATTGTTTGAATATGTGGCGACAAGCGCAAATGGAGTACCTTGTAAAATGGATCCGGACAACAGTTTTGTGGTTGAGGTTGAAGGATAAAAGGAAAGGAGAGTTAAAATGAATAACGGTTTAACAATCAAAGATGCAACTGAACGCTGGGTTCACGAAATGAACGCAATCCCGCAGGGGCATGATCGAGAAGCTGATGAACATCGGCGACGAGGACATCCACGAGGTGACTGAACCTGCGGTTGGCGATAGCGTGTATTTTTACGCGGATCTCAAAGGAAGTGGAGACGGAGAAATCACAGGCGTAGATAATAAAGATGATGGTGTTGTGTATACGATTGAACTTGAAACCTTTGAGACAGTTAAAGCTTACAGACAAGAGTTCGAAGTAGTATATGATGATGCTCTTCCAATGTAGGGTACAATGTGGTCGTTTGGCGACTCCGCAGATGATTGGTGGCTTGAAGACGGAGATGGAATCGAAATCATGTCGGAATGTGGGTTTAGAATTTACGAATCTGATGAGTTCGGATATTTCTTTGGCATAGACGGAGCGGGTTACAATTTCTACGATGCACACTGGATTCCGCTCTATAAGGCAAGAGGTCTTCAATGGCACGACCCAGTAGCGGAGCAGGAATACCAAATGTTAAGCAAAGGGTATAAGAAAGAAAAATTGGGCGCGAATACATACTGGATGGACAAAAACAATAATGTAATTGAAGAAGTAATCAAAGACTATTTTAACTTTTCTTACAAGGAGGATTTTTAAAATGGGATGGACAAGTTATCATGCGTCGTTCTATAAGAACGGTAAAATAGATAGAAAAGCAGAGTGCGACAGCATAATGAATTGCGATATGGTAGGCAACAAGGGGAGATATGAAGTGCTCAAATCTGCTATGGTGGGCTCTACTTACTATGCCGCTGTAAAGAAAACCATTTTCAAAACGGGAGCCAAGCCCGAAAAGGAAAGTGTTTTTGGAGTGGTGATGCTCACGTCCGTTAACAACAAAGACTATTTTAACTTTTCTTACAAGGATATGGATGAGAGCGCTGGTCCCGGTTACTATGATTGTCCGAAAGGAATACTTGATTTGCTTACCCCTACGGAGTATGAGTGGGCAAAGGAATGGCGAGAGCGCTGCTATGAGAATATAAAAAAGAAAAAGAGTCCAGACGCACTCAGCAATCTGCCGGTCGGAAGTGAAATCAAATTTACTTTGTGGGACGGTACTGAAAAACGGTTGGTAAAGCATCCGGCTGCGTATCAGTTTAGTCGTCCGTTTTGGATGAATTTAAATGAATATACATATGTGCCGGTAAACAGAATCCCTAAAAACTACGAAGTAATAAGAAGAGGCGCGTAACCATGTTTGATTATCGATAATATTAATTCAGAAAGGAAAATTAAAATGCCAAATTGGGTAACAAATCGAATTGTGTTTTACGGAAATCAGGAGAATATAGACAGGGTTCTTCAGTACATAAAAGGAAATGGGTCTGAGATCGACTTCAACAAAATTATTCCAATGCCCGACAACATTTATCGCGGTGATTTAGGCAAGAGGGAGAGGGAGTTGTACGGCTCAAATAATTGGTATGATTGGAGTGTGGCGAATTGGGGCACGAAATGGAACGCGCAATACTCTTCACTCAACAACAAGAATACGCTGTGGTTTGATACGGCGTGGAGTTGCCCTATACCCGTACTCAATAAGCTTGCAGAAATATGCTGCATAAACGATGTTAGGTTTGAAGGGGAATGGGCTGATGAGGATTGCGGTTGTAATGTTGGCGTGTTTTGGAGCGACAACTGTGTAGACAAAAACTGTGATTTTTATTATAAACCCATAGACGACGAGACAGACAAAGCATATGACATATATGTAAAACTCAAAGGCGAGAGTGATTGTATGGGTAAGGACGGCGATGAACATTGGGTGCGTTACGATTGTGATACTTGCCCAAACAAAGACAAATGCTGAAGCAAACGCTAAAATAAAAAAACAAATAGAAAGGAGATATAAAAATGAAAGCATATAAAGGCTTTGACAAGGATTTAAAGTGCAGAGGTTTTCAGTATGAAATAGGGAAAGAGTACGAAGAAAAAGAAGCAGAAGCTTGTGAAAAAGGATTTCACGCTTGTGAGAATCCTTTAGAAGTATTTAGGTATTATCCTCCGTGCGACGGGAATCGATACTGTGAGGTGGAACAGGACGGAGAGCTTTCCAAACATGGTGGCGATTCCAAAGTTGCTTCAACCAAAATAAAAATCGGCGTTGAACTTGGACTTAAAGGTCTTATACAAGCTGGTGTTTCATTTATTCTCGATAAGGTCAACTGGAAAGCCGACGCAGCAACGAATACGGACGCCCAGTCAGCGGCGGTAAATTGGGGCTACCGTTCAGCGGCAACGAATACGGGCGACCTGTCAGCGGCAATGAATACGGGCGACCGGTCAGCAGCCGTAAATACGGGCGACTATTCAGCAGTTGTAAATTCGGGCGACTATTCAGCAGCAATGAATACAGGCTACCGTTCAGCAGCCGTAAATTCGGGCACCCGATCAGCAGCTGAAGTTTCAAACGGCGATTCTGTCGCGATAGTAACAGGCTATAATTCTAAAGCAAAGGCGGGTCTCGGCTCTGCTATTGTCATTGCGGAGCGCGGCGTTTGGAACGGCAAAACATATCCGCTGATTAATATCAAGGCAGCAATAGTGGACGGAGAAAAAATTAAGGCTGATACTTGGTATACGCTTAAAAACGGCGAGTTTGTTGAGTGTGATTAACAGAGAGGAATTGAATTTGGAATGGAATTGAAATTTGATTTAGGAATGCAGGTCATGACGCCGGGTATAGCAAATATACTCGGTGACGGTAAAATTTGCGAGGAGCTGCTCGATGCTTTCGGGCGATACACAAAGTGCGATTGGGGTGATATCCCCGAAGAGGACAAGGCTTTAAACGACAAGGCGGTTCGGGTAGGCGATGGACGAACGCTCGCCGCATATAACACAAGTAAGGGCGAGATTTGGATAATCACAGACTTCGGCGACGAGGGTAATGTGACGACCATGCTGTTGCCGGAGGAGTATTGAAAATGAGAAAAGAAAATGAATCTATGGTTTGCACAGTAAACGAGCTGAGTGATTATCTCGGAGAAAGGGCGCGTAAATGTATTCGTGAGGGTAGTCGATTTCCAGATTGTGACTTCGCTGTAATAGACTCTGAGAACGCAAACAAAAGCTTCGACGAGTTGCGCGATGATAATTACGGCTGGTATGGAATAAAGGCTGTAGATACGGGGTTTGACTCAGCAGACCTAATACTGTTCTCAGATTATTACGGCGGAGGGTGCGCGTCGTTTTGCTCGATATGGGAAGAGTCGTGGTGCTATCAAGACGCAAGCGAAGCTATTAAGAAAACGATATTAGACACACTGAGGTGCTCTGATGTGGTTATGGGTGACAGTATGCTCATAGCAGATTTTATTTAAGAAAGGAAAACAAAATGGAGTATCTTGTACGGTTCAACTATTCAGGACGAGTTGCATATGAGATTGAAGCAGACGACGAAGAGACGGCAAAGAGAGAAGCTGCTAATAGGTGGTCTGTTTGGGTATCGGCAGACGCGGTGGGACACAATCCCGAGTTTGCGTGTGCGGGTATTAAGTATGACACTATGACGGCTGAACGGCTAATAGACGGTGATGTAGCGGAGGTAAATAAAAATGAGTAATGAAAACAAAGGCTTACTCATAGATGGCGATACCGTAAATAAGGCATTAGAATCAATAGGGGTTGCTGCGGCTAACGCTGCTAATACAAATCGTACCCTTGCCGATATACTTAAAGATGTCAATCATCGTTTCGAAGAGCAATTTAATATTGATATAGAAACAAGAAAAGAAAAAGAGAAAGAGCTTGATGAGATGAGAGCTTCGGGCAAGTTTGTTTCTGTTATGGTTTTTGACCAGACAAATAAGCAGAGAAATTATCAGTATGTCGGTGAAACTTACTCGGGAGAGACGGTAGTTGGCAGTATCGTTTATGATGAGGGGACTTACATTTATGACCCCAGATATTATATCTATACTTTAGCCAACCTTAATACTTCTGCGGGCGGCGAAGTAGACGACCATAATATGCGTAGAGTTGAGGTGCGCCCTGATTCTATTCGTCCGTACACACAGATTGAAAAAATTAAGGAAGAGCTGCGAAGGGGTCACTGCATAGAGCTTGTTCGTAATCTCTCTGATAGTCTTTCTGATAAGTCAATATGTATTATTGCGAATGAAAAAGAAATTCCTTATGAGCTTTGGTTTAGAAAGAAAACTAAAATGAAGAAATTTGGAGGTAAATGAAAATGAATGGAAGAGATTTAAGCAACCGTCTTCTTTACACGGGGATGATAAGGGACGCAAGAAAACTGGCGTTTAAAGACAAAATGGCAACAGCGGAAGAGCTTGCACTTATGAGCGAACTGGAAATATGCGATTTAATCGAGCAAGACTATAATATCATCATGAGCGAAGATGAAAAAGTCCTTTTAATTCCAAAAGATAAAATGGACGAATTTGAGCAAATGGCTGTATATTTATGTCGATAAGGAGGAAAACAAAAATGTATAAACTTGACTTTTACACAGCGATATCCAACAGAAACGACCCTAAGACCCTCAATCACTTTGAGCGGGTCAGCGGTTATGGACAGGTAGTAAGAACTCCACGAGGAAGAGAAATCGAATTTGGTTTTGATAAGCGGAGTGACGGATGGTATGTAACCGATGTTGCTTCCGGTATGAGAATTCCTAAAAAATATGACACAAGGATGAAAGCGCTCGCCGCTCTTAACGCAGAGCTGCTTAGTAAGGTTGATAAGGCAGTAGAGAACGATACATACAAAGCTGTGGTGAAAGCTCTTAGCGAATTTAAAACAAATTCGGAGGTAGCGTGATATGACGGTGTATGAAGTGTTGGAAACATATTGCAAAAACTGCGCACACAACGGTAATTGTTGGAAGCCGTGTGCGGCGGCGATATCGGCGGTAATGAGCGACGAAAAGGTGAAAGCAAAGACGGTGGTGAGTTTATGATACTGAACACGACATATTGCAGACGAGCTTTTACCGGCGTGTATTGTGAACATATGGACGGAAATGTGTGTGTTAGACAATCCGGCGAGTGTGAGTTTCAGTACGGAGCGGGTAGACGACGAGAAGTTGCAGCTCAGAAGGAATTGGATTCTGATTAAAAAAAAACGAAAACAAAAGGAGAATGTAAATGAATATCAAAGTAAAAATCTGTGATAAAGCTATCGAGCTTATTGATCTGTTGGCTAATATGCCGCTCGCTGATGATGAATTTGTTGATGAGATAATAGACGGTATTCGGTACAACGAGCCGTACCGAATAGAAGCAATTAGAGATGAGGCACAGAATGGCTGAAGAAATATACTATTACATAATGGACAAGCATGGAGTAATCTATGGCAGAAGTACAAGTAAAACTCGACTTCAAGAGAAAATGAAAAACAATTTCACCGAAGCTGTTATACGGAAGTTAGGAATAGAAATCGTTGAGGTGTATGATAGCATCTGAGCTATCGTAAGTAAAAAAATAATATGGGAGAGGAAGATTAAAATAATTAAGAGAGGAGAAATCTACTTGGTTTCGCTGGACGGAGTGGGGTCTGAACAACGGAACACAAGACCTGCGATTATAGTGCAAAACGATGTGGGAAATGCCCACTCGCCGACGACGGTTATCGTACCTTTATCGACAAAAATAAAACCGTCTATGGCGACGACGCACGTCAAAATAACAAGTGAGCAGGGCGTAAGAGATGAGTCAGAGGCGTTATGTGAGCAGTTGAGAGTTGTGGACAAATCGAGATTAGGAAGGAGAGTTGGTAAAATCACCGACGAATCGATTATGACGGATATAACAAGAAAAATAAAAGTAGTGTGCGGCTGTTAATTGGAGGGGAAAATGGAACATCAAACAGTAGTAGCAAAAACGAAAAATGGAGATGAGTTTGTGGCTTGTTCCGGTATCGGAAGCAAGCTCTGCTCAATACATAGCTGCGAGTCGTGTCCTAAGATGAAATCAATTCGGGACAGCGCAAATAAGCTTGGATATGCCGGAAAAGGAAATGACTTTGCAGAGCTATTAAATTATCTATTCGATAAGGAGTGTGAACAGTTTGGAAATTATGCTGTTATGGAGGTGTGTATGTCAGATTGACTCAATTCAAAGTAAAAGAGTTCAAGAGAATCTTACGGGATAACGGCTATAAGGAGGTGAGGTGTTGCGGTAGCCATCAAACTTGGAGCAATGGTGCAAGCAAAATTACTTTGCCGACGGTTAAGCTGAGTCCTGTTATAGCGGCTCGACTCATAAAGGAAAATGATTTGAGTGTCCGATAAAAGTGACAACTTACAACAGGAAAAAATTCCCTGTTGACAAGAGAATTTTTTTGGACTATAATAAAAAATGCAAATGGAACAAATGTTCGATTAAAGTTCGATTAATGAAAGGAGAAATTTGTAAAATGGGATTTTTGGGTTCATTTCTTGGTCTGATTGGTGCTTCGGCGGTGTTTGTTGGAGCCGATGTTAAAGAGCGTTGGGACGAAATAGATAGAGAGCGGCAGCGCATTGCGGCAAACCCCGCACCGCCTCCGGAGATGAGGGGAAATTTAAGAGATAAATATGAATCTGAATGGCACAGAGGCGATAACACTCACTTCCCGGAAGAATATCTTCCAGCTCTTGAGAGCGATCCAGAGGTACTTTACTGGTGGATTGAGCTTCTTGCAGAGCGTGAGATAAGGCGTCAGGGTTATCGCGGTTATCCTATCAGTATTCAGGGCAATTTCAATCGAGTGTATAATGCTTGGAAGGAGCGTCAGAATTGGGTCAGATAACCAGTGTTGATGTTAATAAAGACATACTTATTGATAGTCTGAAAGCCCAGAACGCAAGACTAAAAAAGCTTCTCCGCGAAACAGCAGAAGAGCGAGACAGATATAAATCCTTGTGGGAAACAAATCGGATTCAAAATGAATTTTCAGAAAAGGAGCGAAAAGCAAATCGGCGATTAGAACAAGAGAAAAAACAAGAGCGGTTGCTGTCCGGTGTAAAATCGGACGGCGTTCCAATAGCTCATGCGGCGGATTCGATTCGTTCCTATGATGAAATGTGTGTTGTGCTGGATAAGCTCAAAAACACAGGACGAATGGGAATACGAAACTGGGCTATGTTCCGTTGCGGCATTTGCTTCGGTCTTAGAGCAAGCGACCTCGTTAAATTAAAATGGGGGTGGATCATGGACGACGACGGCGAGTTCAGAGACCGTATACCCGTAGTCGAGAGCAAGACATCTAAAATCAATCGGTGTTTCATTTCAGATGCGATAAAGGAAACGCTTACAGAATATCGCAAGTGGCTCGGCGGACGCAACTGTTCTCCCGATGATTATATCTTCTCGAAGAACAACGGCGGGAGACTACAGGAGCAAAGCTATTCACGATATCTCAAAAGCGCGGGAAAGGAAGCGGGGTTGCCGATACACATCTCGTCTCACACCATGAGGAAATCATTTGCCAATATAGTGCTGTGTTGTCACGACGGCGGGGCAAGCGATAACACCATACGAGACATTCAGGGATTATTAGGACATGCAGATGTTCGAGTTACAATGAAATATTTAAAGGAAACAACGCTCAGATATGACGCCGCAAGAAAAGAAGTTTCAGATTTTGTGCTCGGCAGAACCGATGTAAACGAGTTGGTCATAACCCAGCAAAAGAATAATGACGATGTTTACAAAGTGTGTATGGAAATTCTTGAAAAAGTTGCGTAAATTTTGCGCGAAAAGGTTGTTTGCTCCGGCGCCGAGGCGGGCGAGCTTTATATGCTGTATGCCTATGTCGGTGACATGGACTTCAAATATATAGACCAGTCGGTCGCCGATGCCGGAGGCAGCGTAACCTTCAATTATTATCCGATGGATTGTGATGAAGAGCTGACCGTCAAGGTCGTGGGAAAATTCAACGGAGAAATTCAGGAAAAATCAGTTGAACCTCAGGCGCAGTGCGTATCTTCCATTGCTCTGAGCGAAGATTATATTGAACTCAACGTCGGAGCCGAACACAGGCTCAAAGCTGTTCTTGAACCACTGTATGCCACAAACCGGTCTGTCACATGGTCATCCTCCGATGACAACATAGTCACAGTGGACGAAAACGGTGTTGTGACTGCGGTTGCTCCCGGTGAAGCGGAAATCACCGTCACAACAGCGGAACGCGGCTTCACCGCCGCCGAGTTTAAGGCGGCACAAACCGATGGTTGGGAGAAACAGTATCAGTACAAAGTCGGTAAGAAAAAGGTGTATATGGCTCCGTCTGCTGCCGAGGCACAAGGGCTTGTTCGAGCAGATAAACATCCCAAAAGCACCCGCTACGGCAGACAGAACCCCATCTCCGAGCGCTGGAACAGTGAGGAACATCTTGCGGCATGGCGGGCGGCATGGGCTGACGTGTCCAACCGCTATCTGGAACGCGCCGGGCGGGAGGAACGCATTGACCACCGAAGCAACGCCGCACGGGGGCTGGATGAGATTCCTACTATCCATGAAGGTGTGACGGCGCAGGCGTTGGAGCGCAAGGGGATCATCTCTGACCGCTGCGAAATCAACCGGCAGATCAAAGCCGACAATGCGCTGCTGCGTGAACTGAAAGCGACGGTCAAGAAGCTGATGCAGGCGGTAAAGAATACGGTTCCTGCCATAGCAGAGGCAATGGAAAAGCTACGTAGCAGCATACTGATTTTCAGTTATCAGCTTCGTTATATCGGTATGGGTAAAAACAGCATGGGCAAGCGTATCAAGGCCGTCAAGCCGGAACTTGAACGCTATACAGGCTTGGTGCAGCAGATTAAGGAAAAGAGCAAGGAACACAAATCGCTGGTTGCAGAGAAAAAGGAATTGCTAATATATCATGTGAAACGCCACAAGGCACTGGCTGTCCGCATTGCAGAGCTGACGGAAGAATTGGAGGAACTGCGTTCCGAAAAGGCACTCCTTTTGCAAAAATTTGAGTATGCGGAGGATGCAGGCGCAGAAGCGTTCCGCAAGGATATTGCCATCATGGAGTCCGGTCTGAAAAGGCTGGAGGCACAGGAGCAAAATACGCTGCTGAATTAGATAAGGTTCTGGCTGAATATGCCGATCTGAAAGCGCAGACAGTGGATCTTGACCCGGTGGAGTTGCACGATGCACGGCAGGCCATCCGTCCTGAAAAGGAGCTAAATGCCGTCGAACAGCTACAGCGTGCTTACGGGGATAAGTACCGCACGCTTGCTATGCTCGACAGCAAACGAAAGGCATCCGGGTTGCTTCACGAATATGCAGACGAACAGGCCGTACAAAAGCTGAAACGAGCGCAACAGCAGAAAATTCAGTCCGAACACACTCCCCCCAATCAAAGAAAAAACGAATCGACTTTGAACGTTAAGCTACGATTAGATGCAACATTTTTTACGGACAAGAGAAATCGTCATAACACAATTAGAGAGGCCGGCCATGTGCGAACACTGGCCGGCCTCATAGCGTTATTCTATTTTCATCATGCGGTAGCCCACACCAATATGTGTTTGAATATATTGTGGAGACTCCTCTGTTGGCTCCAGTTTTTTTCGCAATGTTGCCATAAATACCCGCAGCGAAGCTACATCGTTATCCCAACTGCGGCCCCAGATATTTTGTGTGATAAAGGTATGGGTCAGTACCTTGCCGACATTCTTGGACAGCAGACACAACAGCTTATACTCAATGGGTGTCAGGTGAAGTTCGTTTTCATCCAGATAAGCGCATCCCCCGGCATAATCCACTTTCAACTTACCATTCACAAATACAGAACTGGCAGTAAACATCTCTGCCGTCATCAGAGAGAGTCTTCGCTGCATCACCCGAAGTCGTGCCAGCAGTTCTTCTACCGAAAAGGGCTTTGTCAAATAATCGTCCGCTCCGGCATCCAGCGCCTTGATTTTATCGTTATCCTCGCTTCGGGCGCTGATTACAATAATCGGAACATTGGACCAAGAGCGAACCGTTTGAATGACTTGAACGCCATCCATATCCGGCAATCCCAAATCCAGCAAGATGATTTCAGGATTGTGCGATGTGGCCTCCATAATGGCTGTCGAGCCATTGGGCGCTACCACATAACGATAATCATTTGTTTTTAAAGTGGTCGTAATGAGATTTCGTACAGACGGGTCATCCTCAACCACTAATATCAAAGGTTTATTCATGAAGTTCTACCTCCCCTGCAGGTAATGTAAATGTGAACACAGTGCCATTTGGCTGATGCAAAATTGCTTTCTGTGAATGCTTGCATTCAGACAGAATAGCAATTTTATATGGCGAGGTAACCACATGAGCAAAATAGAAGCATCGAAGATGCGATTTTGCGAATGGGGTTCTGAATAGTTACAATTTCATTATAAAAAAGGATCTCTTTGTTGAAAATTGCTCATTATGTGATTATTTGCCCAAAATTGTTAGATATAATAATGATTTCCAAAAAAAATTTTACTTTTCAGTAGATTTTTGGGAAACACTAAACTATAATAGAACATCATGGGATTTTAGTTGCAAAGATCCGCAGAGAAAGGTGTCAGCAATGTACAAGATAGGTTTTGACAATGACAAATACCTCAGTCTGCAGTCTGAGAAGATC
>ERZ779664.208-NODE-208-length-30794-cov-4.046976_pt1 | contig 30794 bp, 24 predicted proteins | sample MGYA00511478_ERZ779664 | MGnify/ENA primary metagenome ERZ779664 (study PRJEB29588, sample SAMEA2160437) | human gut metagenome | biome: human gut; feature: human-associated habitat; material: faeces | place: Denmark | collected 2008/2010 ...
GCAAAGCTACAACCAAACCTCAAAGTGTAAAAGGTGCATTTCTTCGAATGCTTACGTTTTATTTGGGAAAACAAAATGTAAGCAAGGGAGAACCTGACGATGATATGCCGTCGGATTCTTCCTTTTGTTATTTAATAAATGTTTTCAAATAAATTTGTGAAATGTATATCACTTATGGCATAATAGGGAAATAATATAGAATCATTCAAATTGCGAGCATGGACCAAAGCAGACATACCTGCATTGTATATTATTGAGGGAGATACTAATGCTTAAATAAAACATTTTCTAATGGGATTATTGTATCTATTTTGCTTGCCTCCCATGCATCTATAAGACTTTGGAATATGTCAATCAGCGTTTTATTATTTTTTAAATATATAAATTTACAGATTCTACTATTACGAATGTCATACAATTCTTCTTGAGTAAATATAAAATCATTTTTATCTAAATCCAAATAGGTGTATAGCTGAGGGTAATTCGCTAAAGCTATTATTCCAAAGTAGATTATATATTCTGAAAAGTAATCAGCACAAGGACTCATTAATTCATTGTCTAAACGGGAATGGTGCTGAAAACAAAGGTTCCCTTTCACTCTGTCGTAGTCTCCATATAAAGATGGAGTAAACAAAGTATCATAATCTATAAGAAACAAGCTACCATCTTCTCTTACTTTAATATTTGCAACCTGCAAATCTCCATGCGAAATTTGGAAGGTATGTAGGTCTGCAGCCATCATGGTAAAATTATTGGCTAACATGTATAATTTCTCCGGATTTGATAAATTTTCACTAATATACTGCTTCAAATTAAGGTCGTTAGTCCAATCCATTAACATAATTGGATAGATACCTTTAGATGTCACTATTCCTCGTTCGTAAAAATTAAAGTCCATGAAATATGGTAATTGGATTTCCCTTAATTCATTACTTATACACATCATTCTACGACATAAAGTAACGCAATCATCATAACAGATACACTTCCAGCATCGCAAAGCTAACTCTTTATTATGGAATTTTATCTTGAATACAATGCTATATGCACCTTCGTGAAAATTTCCATTAATATCTTCTACCGAGAGTCCATTTTTTATTGCATTCTCAATTAGCAAATTAGACTTGTCTGTGATAGCTTCAATATAATCGTATTTATTAGGGAGTGGATATAATTCGAGGAATTTATCATGTTCAGGGATATATTCATCCATGAATCTTGCTAACAATTTTGAAGCAATAACATCAGCATTATTTCTAGCATATTCGATTGTGTCATTTGGGGAAATTCTGTATGATTGCTGATATATTATCTCGCCCCCATCCACTACATCTGTGATTCTATGCAAAGTGACGCCATTCTCCACTTCGTTATTTTTAAAGATTTCATACCATGGATTCAAACCACAATAGTTGGGTAACAGAGACGGATGAATATTGTATGCACCAAATCGGGCTGTCGAATATGCTTTTTTTGAGATTATGAATGGACAACGATAAACAAATAACAAATCTGGACAAATATCCAAAATATATTGCTCCAATTCTTCTTTTGTGCTTACACTTCCTTGGCTTAAATCCAAGACATTCAAGATTATCCCATTCCGAATCTGCAGATATTCGGTACAAGAATTTGTACCGTTAGTTACAAACAATAGCTTTATGTGATTATTTGATTGCACAACCTACAAAGGATTAAATTTATTGATTCTTTTATCTGCAATCTCTTGAATAGAATACATTATGATATTGATAGCGCTCTCAATATCTTTTTGATGACAAAACTCTACAGGAGAGTGCATATATCTACAGGGAATGTTAATATTTAGCGTTGCAACACCACCACCCTGCAATTGTATCGCAGTAGCATCAGTTCCACCATATACAAATCGTCCCAATGATTTTTGATATGGTATATTATTTTTTTCGGCAACATCACAAACAAGCTTTCTCAAAACTGGATTATTGTCTGATTTAATGTGCATTCCGACACCTTTGCCCAGATACAATGCCCCCATCTGGTTCTCGTGAGGTGTGAGAGTATCGGTTGCAAAATCAACATCCACAACAAAACAAACATCAAGTTTGCATTGAGCGGCAATCACCCCTGCACCACGTAAACCTACTTCTTCCTGTGTAGTACCTATGCAGTGTAAACATACTGAAGGAGCTGTTTCCTTGAACAGTTTTAGACACTCATTAAGGATGAATAGTCCTGCTCTGTCGTCAATACCAGTGCCATATATTACCTCATCCCCTATTTTACTGATTTGCGGAGTCAAAACGGCTAAATCGCCAATCTCAACTTTAGACGATGTCTCTTCATAATTGCTAGAACCTATATCTAACCATAAGTCATCATCAACCAATCCTTTGGGTTGTCCATATTGCGATGTTGGATCAAAACCAATCGCACCTTGTATTATTCCTTTACTCGAAAGAATTTTCATATTCTGCCCTAAAAGTAGATGAGGTCGTAAACCAATACTTCTAAATTGCAGTAATCCATTACTAAGTATTTTTGTTATTTGAATACAGGTTGTATCCATATGAGCAATCAGACCGATATGAATTGTATCATCGTTATTCATTGTAGCATAAACGTTGCCCATTACATCAGACTTAACCTCTGCACCATTTTTCAACCACTCATTGCGTAAATATAAAGCCATATTACGTTCCTCCATTGAGGGTGATACGACATTTACAAGTTCAGATATTTTTCCAAAATGTTTATCTTCAAAAATCCATTTTATCATACTGCAACTTATTTGTTGTTATAGAACTTCACGTTATATTTACGATAATTCATTTTCTCTATGATTGTTACTAAATCAACAAACTCTTTATCATTCATTTTTGAAACATTCACAATAGGACAACCATCCTTCAAGAATTCTACAGGGTTAGGGATAACTCCACTTTCGCACGCTCTTTTATACAATGCAGAACCGGGGAAAGCTATAATCATATCCACAAACATCCTATATTTTGTATAATTCTTCTTAAACCAATTCAATGTAAACATCGCAGATTCAAAAGTTTCAACCTCATCGCCAAATATTACTCCAGAACGTGAGTTCAAACCAGCATCCCTTAACATATCCAAAGCCCGTTCTATCTGTGCTAGGGTAATTCCTTTCCTCATACTTTTAAGCACCCTATCATCTGCACTTTCCACACCTACGAATAGATATCTGCAACGAGTGTTCTTCAACAAATCAACAAGTTCCTTATTTATGCTATCAATTCTTAACTGTATTGACCAATCAAAATCATACACTCTGACTCTCTCACAAAATTGACGAACACGTTCATTATCCGTAGCAAACAACTCTTCTCTTAATGCAATGTATGAAATGTCATAATTCCTAACCAAGTAGTCTATTTCGCTAAAGATAGAATCTAATGAACGTTGTCTATATTTAGAACCCGAAGGGTGAAAACAGAACGTGCAGTTATACTTACACGAACGCCCACCAATAACCGATACCTGTGAATATTTCTTTCCCTCATCACTAAGATCAGGGTTTAATCTTAGATATTCGGCATAGTTGAATCCCTCATAATCAGGGAAAGGCAAAGTATCAAGATTATCAATCTCTACTCTTCGGTTTGTTATTCTAAGCCCATTCTCACATCTATAAATAATACCATTCACTGAGGTCAAATCGAGTTCCCGAGCGATGGCATCTATTAATTCAACGGAGGTCTGCTCACCTTCTCCTATAATACCGAAATCCACATCGGGCATGGCCTGCATTGTAACCACAGGATCAGCAGTCATAATTCCACCACCTACCTGTATAATCATATTGTGGTCTATCTTGCGAACTAATGAAACAACCCTGACTATGTCTGAATATTCTCCCGAAAGACCTCCTAAGCCGACAAAATCTATTTTATTTTTTGTGATATAAGATTGCAGGATATCATACTCTTCTCCACTCACGTGATTCAGATTAAGAGTGTAAACATTGGCTATACCGCTTTTTTTGACATACGCCGACACATACAATATGCCCATTGGCATCACATAATGCCCCTCTATACCATAAGTTCTGTATCTTGGTATTATATAAAGGACATTCATTTTATTATTGACTTTCTCAGATTTCATTTTTTCTTAGTTTATCGGATATGAATTCCATCAAGTCTTTTCCCGATGATTTCTGGAAATTATCTGATAGGACCACAAGCAACTGTTTTTTTAATGCCTTACGTACAAAATCACACCTTACAGCCTCATACTCATGGTTGAATGAATGGTGGAACAACCTACAGCCACCGCCACAATTCCATCGTGCAAAACACTCTTCACACATAGGTTGCGAGTATATATTATTTTGAGAAATTATGTTTGCAAATCTTTGCTGGTCAAAATATAGACCATTATCTTTAACTTCTCCATATATATAATCCTCATATCTCTCTTCTAATGGAGACGACACTCTCGCACAACTTGATATAGTTCCCATCGGAGTAAGTACAATCTTACCTTCACATGTTCTATCCCTAACCATAGAAAGCATCTCGACTGCTATACTTTCTACTGCAATACCCATCTCTGCGCCTTTCTGTTTTGCTTTCCAATACTCATCAAGGAAGGTATTATAATACTTTCGTAAATCCTCGGGAGAATCAAAAAGGGACGGAGCAAGAACCGTATCATAAACCACCTTCTTTAATTTGGGGAAACGTGTCGCAAGTTCATCTATCATCTCACACATATACGCTACACTCTCTGGCGTAAAAGTTGTTCTTATGCCAAAAGGAAAGCCTCGGTCAAGCATCATATCAATATTTGCCGAAACCTTATCATACAAACCTCTCTCCTTATTTTGCAATTTTTCAAGAATCTCAAACGACACTGCCATATCAACCTTGTGTTCTTGAAGGAAATCTATTATTTCGGAGGTTATCAGACTTCCATTTGTCACTAATCCAATGTTATATATGTAATTTCTATCTTGATTTACCTGCTCTATGTAATTTACGGTACGTTTAATCAATTCAAAGCTAAGTAGAGGTTCCCCGCCACCACTAAAATTAATAATATACGGATTCTTTTGCTCTTTGCCACTACAAAACAGATAATCTATCAAAACCTTGATTTTATCAAACTCAATCTGTTTTTTAGAACGTCCTTCAGCTGAATAACAATAAATGCACTTAAAATTACAAGTGTAATTTGTCAAAATATCTATTTGATATAGATCGTGAGGTGTATTTGGTAAATAGTGAACTGGCACAATACCTTTAGCCTGAAATGCGCTAAGAGCATCTTGTGTTGCTTTATCCTAATTTTCACCAGATACACACGCTTGAAGTGCGCTCACTGTATCATGTGAAGCTAATGATATACGACCATTCAATGGAGAAAACAATATATATAATCTATCGGCATCAACATTCCACATATCCCCTGCAGAAATGGCGTAAACATTTCTATCTATCGTTATTTGATAACTCATAACCTACAATTTTGATTTAATTTCCTCATAAAAATCTCTTCCTGTTGCTTTGACATACTTCTCAGCCAAAGAAACGATAAGACTATGACGCAACATCTTGCGATAGTGATTGCAGATGGCATCAAAGATTTCTGCACTATAAACACGACGACTGCTAGGGCAACCACTACCACAATTCCACCTTGCATAACAAGTGCGACATTTTTCAATTGTATGAATACTTCCATTTGAAAGACGCATAAACGCTACTTGGTCAAATTTTATACTATCGTTTTCTAACCTAGCTATTACAGAACTATCATAATCTCGTTCATTGGGAGAAGATACATCTGGGCACATTGTCAATGTTCCATAAGGTGTTAAGCAGAGTAAATTATAGCAGAATCTCTCTCTCTTTGAGTAGTTCAAAAGGTGAGAAGATGATGAACGTAAAGTTATTCCATACTCATTTGCTTTTTCTTCTGCAGTATGATATGAGACAAAATATTTATTAAAAAAATCGTTAACTTTCTCTTCATCTGTAAAATATGATGGATCAACAACTTGTTGGCAACTCATTTTTTTCACAAGAGGGAAATAAGTATGGCAGTGTTCTACCATCTCTGGAATTCTTGCTACATTAAGTTCAGTAATGGTTGAGCGCACATAATTGTTAATTCCCTTCTCTGTCAAACGCACAAGGTTCGCTGCCACAGCGTTATACGAACCACGCTGGGCATTCTGAATTTCTGGCAATATTTCAAAAGAGATTTGTACCGTAAAATTATGCTCTTTCAGAAAATTGAGCATTTTATCTGTCATTATGGAGCCATTGGTAGTTAAAGAAAAATGTACTAAAATACCCTGTTCCTTCGCAAAATTCTCAGCATATAACGTAGCCTCTTCAAGCAAATTCCAAGATAGTACGGGCTCACCACCTCCCATAAACATAATTGTCCTATCCCTCACTGCCTCTCTCTCAGATGAAAGGAAATAGTCAAGAGTCGTTTTTATTTGCTTCATATTAAGTTCCGCTGATGATCTGCCCTCAGCCGAATAGCAATACTTACAATGGAAATTACACTTTTCGTTTAACAACAAATGCAATGTACAAAACGAATCAGTTGAAATTTCACTGTTCCCCAAATCCTTAAATGTAGATTGATTAAGTAACTTATTCAACAAATCTGTTGATTGCCCAGTCTTTATATCCTCCTCCAGCTTCATTACATCACTAGGGAGAGAGAGATAAAAAATATTTGCTAATGGCGAATAAACGAGGAAACATTCTTGCGAATCTTTATCAAAATATTCACCTACAGGAATGGCATATATATTATGCAAATTTAATGTTGTAAATTCCATTTTCTATACTTTTATAAAGAAGAGGTTGACTTCTTTATCGTAGCCAACCTCTTCAAAAAACAATTTAACTGTTGTTGCAAGCACATGTGCATCCGTAACCGAACACATCACAACAACCAGAAGCGCAATTGCATACGTTTTCATTTACTGTAAAAACATCTGTCAACATAGTTCTGTAAATTATTAATATTAATTCCTACTCTTTTAGGGCTTTTCGGATTCCGCCTAATTTAATTACTTATTTGTAAGTCGTTTCATTAATAATGTTGCTGATTCCTTTGCATTTTCTGCTGCTTCCAGTTCAAGCTCTTTTATACGATTGTTAATATCTTTATTAAAGTACCATTTTGCAGCAAACCAAAATACAAGATAAACAGCAGCAATGGTTAAATTGCTTATAAATAATAGGATTATGGCAAGTATCCATCCCCACTTTATCATTTTTATTTTTTTTACTTTATCAGGCATCTCTTCTTCAACAAGTTGCTGTGGAGTTTTCTTAGGTTCTTTAATTGGGGGGATTTGCCCTTTTAAAGTAAAACTATTATCTGCCATCATTGCTATATAGTATGCTTTTCCCTCAAATTCAAACTCAAGTAAATAAAACGGAATAAGAACAGGTGTGGGTTCTTCTTTAACATTATGGCGTGAAGTAACTGCAACATCTTTAGAATTAAATTTCATATTACTGAAAAGATCTGCAGATTGTTGAAGTACTTCTGCGGGCATAACATTTAATGCAATATAAGCTAACGCAGTATTTTGAGATAAATCAACAGCAATAGAATATAAATATTTGTCTACTATTTCATTGCCATTTTTCATCCATGCTGTGTAAGAATTATCTGTATTATTACCATCTATAATTCCATCACAGGCATTTATATATGAATAGGGTTGAAAATTCTCACAAGTAAAACCAACAGTGGTAAATTCTTTAGCCCAAAGTGGAGTATCTTGATTATCGTTGATTGCAGCTAAATCAAAACTCAATGAAGGAATAGGACCCGAATATGGTGTACCATCTTTAAGTTCTATTTCCTTCTTATTTATTGTAATCTTATGATCCCCTTGAACTTTGGCAGTCCATGAGCCTTCGGCATCTCCTTTAATACGATTACCCCAAAGATAAACCAACTTTGTTTTATTTGGATTTAAACATTCTATAGAACCTTTAGGCCATTGATATGTCCCTAGAGTTTCTGCTATATACTTTAAAAATTCATCCCTAGAGATTTGGGGAACAGCAACTAATACTTGTTCAATGTTACATTCTTTCATAATCATTATTGTTTAAAATTATCAATAAAAACACTAAATAAACATCAAGTGCTATAGTAACACTTTTCTCTGCTCTAATAATTTCACAAACAAGTCCTTCAGTCTAGACTTGTCTGACTCAATAGCACTTACCGTAAAGAAATGAACATTTTTGAAACTTGATCTTGCTGAGTTGATCAAATTAGAAAGTCCCAATTCTGTAGATATGAAACGTTCAATTTCATTTTCTTCAGGAGTCTTAGAATAGCCTAATTCTGGCAGATATCCCATATCTGTTTTTGTACATACGAAATTGAAATCAATCTTATTAGATTTTCTACCAACAGTTTCTAGAATGTCTTTCAACACTGCAAATGAACCGTCAATTCTATACTTCTCTGCATTTGCATTTTTATTATGCCAATCTACAAATTTTGCACTTGCAGGAGTTCCTGAAATATCAAGCATACTAGGATCTATAATAAATACAATAGACTGAACATTACGGTAAAAATCCATTGCAGTCTTATGACTCGATGAACTAGCATTAAATTTTTCACCTGCAACATCATAGAAGAATAAATGATAAGGCAGAGGACGCAACTTACTTTTCAGTATTAACTGAATTGCACGGTACTTATTAGCTACGTCCGTTTGAATACCATCACGTGCATCAATACGTTTCTTTTTATTCTCAATTCTTGTATCATTATCTGCATCAATTTGAGAGAAACGCTCAGGATATGAGCTCATCAAAGATGAAAGTCCACTATATAACAAGTATGATTTACCTGATGAACGATGTCCTACAATACCAATGTGTATTTCTGTTCCAATAGTGTTATCAGTATCTGCATTTATAAATGAATTACACTTCTTGCATTTACGTGTTATCTTTCCTCTACCATTTAATAACATTGTAGGAATACTTTCACCTGTTACAGGAGATTTATGAGTAAATACACCATAAATACCAGGATGAAGTTTAACAGGGTGGGGCTTACCACCTACAATATAATCAGGAGTAGCTGTAGAACCACAAATAGGACAGGGTCTTCTTATACTATATATTCTTGTTACAATAAACTCAAATCCATTTAGAAGCATAATTAAGGTTATTACAAATACCGCAAAACCAAAAAATAAGACCATCGGAGTAAAAAATATTACAAGAATAACATCCCAATAATTTTTGAAAATTCCCAAGCCCCAACTAAACATATTAACGCTCTGCATGAACTCAAACCCCCATGTTACGAGACTTTCTCCTGTCTCTTCAATGGTATCTTGGAAACTTACGATTAAAATACCAATTATTAAAGGCAAACAACCAGCCGGCTCTTTACCAAGCAAAGCAAGCCCTCCACCAATAAGACAAATCCATCCAATAATGATGATTGCCCATAAAATTAGTTTTACGATCCACAATAATCCCCAGATAACACCACCAACTAATAGGATTAGAATAATAGAAGCTACAAATGCAGCCAATGCTATTAACAATAAGGTTCCAACTTTTGTATAAGGTTCTTGATTATACATCCACAATCTCTTCATTCCATTATTTTGAATGTGTCCAGTAAAATTATGGAAGACAAAATCTGAAGCCATATACCAGCTTATAGCTGTTACTATAATGGTACAAACGATAAGAATAATAAACAAGACTCTACTGGGAGAATCACCCTGATTACTACTTCTTGACAAGACATCATTTATGTAATTGTCAACAAACGCTATATTTATATATGACTTTGTAGAGACAATTGCTTGCTCTGTTATATTGGTCGCAGCCAATTCTGCCTCTGAATAATACAAAATCTCACGCTTGACGGTTGATTTCAGACGTTTATTTTCCCTCTCTACTTTTTCAACCCAGTTACCATTATTATCTAACTTATATTTGTATGTACTCTGATTCGCAATTTTATTAGCTACTTTATCATATACTTTTTTAGATACTACTAAACCTGAAGTATCACAGTCATAATGAATCTCTTCTCCCAAATTGTATTCTTTAACTTGCTTTAGCTTGTTATTTTCATACAAATACTCAACAGAAGAACAATCTGATTCTATGTAACAAGTCTTTTCATTAATTATATTACCATTTACATCATATTCCCATTCTTGAATAAAACCAGACTCAAATCCATTTGTTTCACCGGTGATATATGTTTCTTTTATCAAATCACCAAATTCATTGAATTCAGGAGTATATTTAGTAATTTCATTCCATTGAATATTCTCTATTCGACCATTATCTTTATAATGCATATATCGTGTTGTCGTATCTTTATCAACGACATGTTTAAAATATGTTAATCTGCCAGATTTATCGAAATCAAACTGCTTAGTATAAAGAAGCTTATATTTGCTAGAATATTCACTTTCTGTTATGGATTTTACAGCACCTTTTACCTCATAATAATTAAGAGTGTACGGTGTAAACCTTACTTTCTCTTGACTACAAGAAGTAATTATAACTGAAAATAGTATCAGTATAAATAATTTATATTGTTTCATCATTTAAATAGGTTAAGAAATTTTCTAATTATCTTTTTCATTAATTTATCCGAATCTGTGAGATGACGAACTAAGTCTTTATCCTTGCATGATTTTATAAACGACTTTTTATCTCGACTCTTCCATCCAGAGTTGTCTGATATAATTAAGATATAATCTTCCCGATTCTCACGAACTATGCGAGTCCTTGATTCCCAAGTAGCCAATATTATTTCCTCAATTACATCGGGAGATAAATATTCCACTCCTTTAATATACTCCTTTAGTTCCTTCGATGTAGGTTGTGTCTTTAGCCAGACTTCATATATATCTCTGATAAAGTCTGCACTTTTATCCATTTTATGAGCAGTAAATAAGATATTTACATCGACTCGTTTAGGAATTTCATTGTCAAACAAACTTTTCAAGATTACAATTTGATCAGATGTATTTCTGTCTATTTTTAAATTGTATGACAACAGATTGTTGAGAACCTTTTTTGTTTCTTTTAAAGGATTGTCCATACTTATTCTGATGTACTTGTCAAACAATTCTGTAAGCCCCATCATATTAAATATATCAACCGAAACCTTATCTATAAATGAAAGTAAGTTTTTCATTCCAGCGTTAGCTTCTGCATCTATTTGTTTTCCATAGTATGATAACACAACTGGAGATAAAGTCTTGATAATACTTGCATCATAATTGCTATGTTTCAGTATTAACGAAAAACGTTCTTCACGAGAATTCAAACAAATTGTCTTTACAATCTCTATCAATTCGGGAATACGATATGTATGATTTAAAACATATGTCAACAACTCATTTTGGCATTTAGCAGTAGGATACAAACGTTTAACCAAATCTTCTTTTTCTTGTTTCCTAATATCAGATGACAGAATACTCTCTACAACATATTCTATATTTGAATTAAGATTATTTACATAATAGAATTGTATAAACTTAGCCCAAATCATTGTATCTTGAGACTGCTTAAGCGCACTATAAAAAACATTGTCAGACAAAATTCTAGTTCTGTCCACAAGAGCTAGGATAATGTCTACATTTCCATTATTTACAATTTTAGATAAATATGAATTTTCTCCAAAAATAACATTAGTAATCCATGCAGAACTCTCTGGTGTTATCTTAAGATATTTGGTTTTAGTCGGCAAAATATATCCAACAACATTTATTGCTTGGTTTATTTCCGAACCCTTCTTTGAAGTTAATCCACAATTTATGGAACTATTAATCTTTTTCCATAATTCGGTCGCTTGAGTAGACGATAACTGCACATTGTTCAATTGATCTATAAAATCCTGCGAAATGTCTGACAAAAATATATCCTTATCAGACTCAATCGCAATGAATAAATTATACAAGAATTGGTAATTCGATTCTTTGCTTAAATCTAACCTTAGATAATAATTTACTAACTTCTGTATTGTTATATGATCTCCTTCATCACCCAACTCAAGAATCTTCTTATAGATATAATTGTCATCTATGTTTGTAGTAGTCTTATTGAATAAATCTATACAAATATGATTGTTTTCATAGAGTTCATTTTTATTAAACTCATTGACAAAAATCATATTAAAGTCATCAGGAACACCATAACCTTGCATGTAATTCGACAAGAACGTCTTCTCTCCAATCAACAATTGAGGCAGAAGAGCCATTCTTTTAATTAACTCAGAGGTCTTCGCTGCAGGAGCTTTTATGATAATCTTTTTTAGACTATCTTCTTTGTTATTTATAGTATTATAATATGACTGCAAAAATCCTATAACGCAATATGCAAATTCAGTATCAATACTATATTCACAAGTTGTCTCACATTGTATACTTTGAGAAGAAAGCAATTGAGGATCTCCAGTCAATAAAGACTTTAGTTCTGCGTTGTCTGGTGAACAGGTATAGTCTCCTGGAACAAAAACATTTTTATGACTTAATTCTGCCCAAATAGAAACTGGTGGTATCTCATCAAAGATCAAAAGATGAGTAAAATAATTGGTGCCAGTTCTCATTGCTTCATTTCTATTACAGAAATAGCCGTAATCAATACCAAGATATATTGTTCGTCCTAAAACATATTTAACAGAGCCACTATCTAACGTGACTTTATGATAAATATAAGTAGGAGAATAATCATATACAATTCTCGGATTTTGCTGTATTTGCTCGAAAGTTAACTTCCTGCCATCGTCTAAATTATATCCAAATACACATTTCTCAGCAATAGTAGAGGCCTCGTGTGAATCCATACCAATTGTATAGGTACGAATACCAATTCCCGCAGAATGTGTGATTATTGAACGCTCTGATGATGTGTAATAAATCTCTTTATAATTTAATGTTTTCATAAAAACTGATTTATTTTACAATTGGCAATGAATATTTAAATTGATGTAATATCCAAACAAGTGGATCCAAGACTCTATATGGTCTCAGATTATTAATACTACCAGTTTTATCAGGCATACCTCCCAAGGCCGAAATGCCAAAATATTTTACATTTTTATAATGACTTTCCATGCTATTAATAAAATTTTGCTCATTCCAGGAATTGAGTCCAGCTCTAATGCCATCACTTATACTATCAATATCTGACAAATTAACTCCACTACCATCTAAAAATGAACTATTACGCTCAATAGACATACCTGGAATCGCTGTATTTTGGAACAACTCATCATTCTTTAGGATAGCATCAATCTTGCTGAATACTAAAGCCATTGGCTTTTTATAATGAGCATCTCTAATATGTCGGTCTCCCTCCTCAAAGTGAGTAATCAAATTAGATATAATCTTATCATATTTCAATTCAATATCAGACAAGCCCATTGGTGCCTTTAATTTATCATGCACATAAGGGATTGAAAATGTATCCAAAAGAAATATTACAGCATCAGACTGATTCAAGAACTTTACATTAGATGCAATATTCTTGGGATTTGCAAAATTTTCACCAGCAGTATCGTAGAAGACTAAGTAAATCGGAGATTTACCTTGTTGTCCTAATTCATAGATTAACGGAATCCTATTTTTAGGGTCATTAATATCTGTTTGAGGAGGACATTTGCTATTTTTGTACATAATATTAAAAAAGTCTCGCTCATATCGCTCCTGTGTATTGTTTTCAGGCTTATTAGCTACTGCTGATGCTGTCGTTCCAATATTGCCTAAACAGTGACCATAATGAAACAACTCATTTATAAGCGTAGTAATATAATTAGTTTTACCACTACTTCGTGCTCCAATGATTGATATGATATACCCCTTTTCCTTAACCATATGTTTAGGAATCCTATTGTGGCAATGTGGGCAAATTACCAAATATGACTTTTCTCCACATTGTGGGCATTTTGCACTTTCGGGCATACTTCCAAACAAGCTCCCCAAAGAAAATTTTGGTTTAAAACTAGGACACTCATTCTGAATGTTTCCCCAAAACTTATGCAATTCAGGATCATCTCCTTTCTTGCATCCCGATTCATTACTGCATCGGAACATAACTTCATTCCGTTCAAATGTATCAAAGCAGTAAGGACATACTATCTTACTCATATATTATTATTTTAATTGTCTTGTTTCTGGTATAATCACAACTTGCTTCGCTAATTCTCTATCAGCAGCAATAAGTCTGAAATATAACGGTTTACCTTTTTGCAGTCTTGTGTATTGGAATTCTTTTTTCAAAACACAACCTGGTTTTAACTCATTAGGAGAAATCGTTAAGTATGTTCTATAATTTACTAGGTTTGTAGGAGGAAAATTCTCAGCAATTAAAAGTTCAATCCTACAAGGTAAAATAGAATCACTCTCAATAGAAAGACTGTATTTGTCTTTAGATAAAAATCCAAAGAGACTTTCACTCTTCACCTCATTAAAGTTAATCTTTACCGCTTTAAGGCTTATAGTCTGAGTTATTTCTTCTCCAATAAGAATCTCATTACTTACATGGACTTTTGAAGCAATACCTATTTTGATTGACTTTGCTTTTTGTGGTAATTCAACTTTGTAATAAGGTGATACTGGAGAGTCTATATCATATTTTTGAATATTCCCATTATCAACCTGAACTTGGATTCTAACTGAAGATATATTATCCCATTTCCATTTAACCAATATAAATGTTTCGTTTCGATCAAAACTAACACCGGATGGCTTTACGATAGAAACCAGCTTAATTTCTTTTCCCGCAACTCCGATATTCCCTTGAACTGTAATTGGTAAAAAGTATTTTACGCCACTGAAATTCTTTCGTAGTTGATATGAATTACCAGAAATATCTAACTGACGATGCTTGAGATTATCGATATTAATCTTATTATTCTCTAGAACATCAAAAGTTTTATCTGATTCAAAGATGCACAATGTCCCCTTATTCGGTTTATCCCATGATAATTTAACAATATCATCCTGTTCTGTCATTACAAGTTTAACAGGTTTGGGTGGTGACATTGGTCGAATAACTTGAGTTATCCCTTTTGAACTATATTTTTTCTGGCAGCAATCCTCATATATAGTAACAAATTTATATGTGTATGGTTGTTCAGGTTTAAGATTGACATCCATATATGACGAGCCTGTCAAGTTTTTAATCAAGGTCTCATCACGATATATTTCTATACATTTCGCTTTATTAGGGAATACAAAACCAAAGCCAATCTGAGTTTCCTGAATATCCAATGAAATAGAGTTTGGATTTATATCAACAACTGTTAAAACAGGAGTTGTTGTTATTGCAGCCTGAGGAGAGAGCACTTCTCCACATTTACTATAAACTGCATAATAGTAACTAATACCAGCTTCCGATTTTGTATCATCTACAGCGTTATTTAAAGTTTCACAAACAACCTCTCCATCTTTAGGACTATTTGGTCTTCCATTTGCTTTTCTAATGAGAAGATATTGAATATATTGCGATTGTAGCTTCGCCCATTCAATATGAATAATATTTCCCTTCACCTCTGCTTTAATAATGGCAGGTGCAGTTGGAGGGGTTAATTGCAGTTTTTCCTTTGCGACAGAACAATCCGAACAAACAGATAAAGCTTGCATATAGCAATCAATCTGTTCATTAGTATTGTTTGTTGAGGTTGCTTTTACAATTAAGGATTCTGCATTGTCAATTGCACTTTCAATTTCTTTACGCTGTGTATGGCTTGGCGTTAATCCCGACAAGAACTGTTGTGCTGTATAATAATACTTCTTACTACAAAGCTCGTTTATTTTAACAAGTACTCCTTGTATGGAATTTTTCTTTTCTTTTATTTCTTTATCAAGTATGTTTATATCTGGGCAATTAGGCCAAAAACGTGTAGCCAATAATAATTCTTTCTCTGCATCGTCGATACTATTTCCTGATAATGCAGTACGCGCCATAGTTATGTGAATTCTTGCATCTTTCATGTCTATCAGTGAGAACCCACATTTTGTGCAACGATAATCATCATCAGCACTTTCTTTTCCACATCGGGGGCATATGACTTTTACAGGCATTCCACATGATCTACAGGAATGAATTGAATGTTCATTCAATGCACCACAATATCTACATGTAACCATATCCCCAACAGCACCCTCATCGATATCTATTCCTGCTTTCTCTGCCGTTGTGTAGATAAGATATTCTGCCTTATCTTTTGTTATCCCATTTTGTGTACATGCATCTAATAATTGCTTATATTGAGATGGAGAAATATATTTTGTACTAACTTTCATCATCTCAATGGCTTCCCGAACACTTGAAAACCCTTCGTTTTCTATAGCCTTGTCGTAACTTCTACGACTCTTTTCATCTTTAAATATTGGCGTGCATAATTTTATAAGTCTATCGGTAGCATTAACTATAGGATCTGTTTTATTACTATTACCAGTAACCCATTTAAACTTGACACTTACTGCATTAGAAACCTGCTCTAATGGTGAATTTGGTGATACTCCAAGGAAGTCATAAATATGTTTTTTGCCAAGAATACTAAGTTGCTCAGCAATTTGTTTCATCTTCCCTGACTCTATTTCTTGAATACCATCATCCTTATAAATGAAATTTCTCTTTTGCTTAACTTTTACACCTAGCAATTTTAAGATTTCAGACTCACTTAATTTTGTTTCGTTAGCAAGTTGAGTCAGGTTTTGTTGTGCAATCATCCCATCTCTTACAAAAAGGTTACCCTTCTCTCGGATGGTTTTTTCACGTTCAATTTGCTTTTGACGTGCTATTTCTACATATGCTGCTGCATGTTGCTTTATGACATCTGGATTGTCCGATATTTGAGCCTTTAAATTTTTCAAGGCTTTCGTTTTAATAGGAACAATAGCCTTATATTTTGGATTGTTTATTTTCTTTCCGTACCATTTAATCTTCTCATCAATGGCTTTTAGGACTATATCAACATTCGTTTGACTAACATTAAGTTCCTCTTCTAGTTCTTCGTATAAATTCGTTATTTCGTTTGCCATAATTCAAATTCTAAGGTTACTTATTCCATTTAAGCCCACTAGCTCCTCCACTTTGACTGATCTCTTGCGCAATGCTTCCAAACGAATCTACTAGATTGTCCAAATTAGTCATTAAGGCGTTCTCACTATTTGTTGATATTCTTTCCAGAAACTTTTTGTCAGCACTGCCAAAGCCGATAGCCACCACTTCGTATCCTACTTCCCGACAATAGTCAGAGGATTTTATTGCTTGTTTTTGAGATGACCACACTCCATCAGTTAGGACTATTAATATGTTTTTTGAGTCTTCTCTAAATTTAAAAATATCAATAGCATTCCCTAATGGATTATTATCATTACCATAACCAACTCTTGAAGCATTACAATCAAGTTTATTTATGGCTGATTCTATAGAAGAAATCTCATGAGTTAGTTCACTGAACATTTTAGCATTATCTGCAAACCCCATTATTCCAATACAATGAATGTTTAAATCTATCTTGCTGACAAATTCCATTGCAGCACTTCTTGCCATACGCATTGGTTTCCCAGTCATTGAGCCCGATAAATCTATTGCTATAATTACATTAAGCGGCATAGATTTCCCTTTGGGCTTATCATATAACCACTTCATATCCTCACTGATAGGAACCTTCTCTATCTGAAGTTTTTTATTGGTCTCCTGTTGTATCCCATTTACAACAATGAGTCCATTCTCATCATATGAGTATTCTATGTTAATTATAGTTTCCCCATTTGAGAAGTATCTAATACCATGGAAAATATATTTACCAACCACAATACAGTCCCTTATATCAGTAGATTCTCCTTGTGTAAGATAGACTTCCAAATCATTGTCACTATTTTTTTTAGTGTGATGAAGAAAATTCTTGTGTTCGGTTGCGGGAATAGCTTTGTTCTTTGGAATAATAATAGAGTTGACATATTTCTCTCCATCTTCACTGACAGCAACTGCACCTAATGAATGACTCATTACATCAACTATCTTTTTTGAACCTAACAAACGGAATTCTTGATTTGACGTTGTTTGCCCTCCTATGTTGTAATTTACTCTCTTCTGCATTTCAACTCCTGCCTGGATTGCGGCTCCTAATGAAACAGCTTCGTCAACATTAACTCCTCGTAATGGCTCTTTCCCAGACATTTGGCGAACCCAATTCTCAACCATAGGCATCCGTGTACTTCCTCCCACCAATAAAGCTCCATCCAAATCGTTCCACGTTAATCCCGCTTCGTTTAACACGTGTTCCGTCATCGTCTTCGTGCTTCTAAGTTGTGCTTCGGTCAGTTCTTCAAATTTCTTTCTTGTTATGGAATAACGTCCACGCATACCATTATATCTCACACTTATAGTTGCACTTTCCTTGGATGAGAGTTGTTTTTTCAATTTCTCACAATCATACGCAAGGTCATTATAAACCTCAACTGACTCAGTTGGATCTGCTCCAAATTCAATTTGGAACTGTTCTACTATATGACTAATTAACATATCGTCCCAATCTTTCCCACCAAGTTCATGATCTCCACCTGTGGCCAAGACCTTTATGGTATCTGAACTTATTTCCAATATAGTCACATCAAATGTACCTCCACCAAGATCATATACAAGAAGTCGTTGGTTATTAGATCTACTAATCCCATAAGTAATTGCAGCTGCAGTTGGCTCATTAATAATACGAAGTACATTAAACCCTGCTTCAACTCCTGCAGCGACAGTCTCGGAACGTTGTAAATCATTGAAATATGCAGGGACTGTAATAACAGCGTTTTTTATCTCACCACCCAATGCTTCTTCTGCATCTTTTTTTAGTTTACGAAGCATTATTGCCGACAAATCTTTTGCAGTGTATTCATGATCATAAGCATAGAAGCGATATACATCATCTCCCATAAATCTCTTGAAAAACATTGCAACATTTTCTTCGCCACTTTGTAATAGTTCTTTGGCTTCTGAACCAACTATAGGGTTGTTAAATTCATCAAAGTATATTACAGATGGTGTTAAAGATTCACCATTGTGATTTCTTACTATCACGGGTTTACCGTACTCATCGATAGTTGCTACCGACGAGTACGTTGTCCCTAAATCTATTCCTATAAAACGTTCCATAGAACTTTTATTGTATTCTTAATCCACTAACTTTTTTCTTTTCCTCTTCCAATTCTTTTTGAGTTAGAGCATTTTGCAAATTTACCTCAAGATGCTTAGTTGCTCCACTTGGTTTGTGTTCAGCATCAATTGAGAGTAGCCCATTCTCATCAATTTTGAAAATCACATCAATTGGAGCTCCTGCAGGAAGATTTTCTGGCAATGGACCAAGTTCTCCATCTACAAGCGGTTTACAAAGTTCTTCTTCAACATATTCATCATTACTTGCGTTCTCAAAAATTTCAATATTTACAGATGTTTGATTAGCAACTTGAGTACCAGCATTTAATTCATATTGGCATGGAATCTCAGTATTTTTGTAAATTTGATTTACAATGTGTAACTGATCATCTTGACAATACAATCTAACAGCTATACTTTGACTAATTACATTGACAATAGTAAGAGGTTGTGCTTGGCTAGCACTGCCAAACTTAAAGATAGGATTGTTCTTTATCTCTTCTTTTTCTTCCTCAGGAATCTTAATTTCACATCCTGATTGATTAAAAGCGGCCATATTGATGCCATATATTGCAGCACCCTTTGCAACACTTTGATCTGGATCACAGAATTCTATTGGTGTATTAGGGAATTCCTGTTTTAACCGTTCCATTACTTGTGGCATTCGAGTACTTCCCCCCACAAGTAATATTTTATCGTATGCAGTTACACCTTTCTTGGCAGCATCAGCCATTGTCTCACGAGTTTTCGTAATAGTACTTTCCAAATGATCATGTGTCTTTTCATCAAAAAGTTCTCGTGATATTTCAATTTTCTCACCATTTAGTTTAATGATTGCCTTCTCTTTTTGTGTAAGTTGCTTCTTTGCAGTTTCAGCTTTTAACTCAAGGTCACCCATAGCTTCACTATCATCATAAATACTATCAGATGATTCACCAGTTTGCTCACAATAGGTATTAATGGTATATTCACGAATTGCATCATCCCAATCTTTGCCACCCATCATGTGGTCTCCACCTGTTGCAACAACCTGTATTTTACCATTTTCCACCTTAATAATGGTTACATCAAAAGTTCCTCCACCTAAATCATATACCATTATGGTTTGAGGATTCTCTACTTGCATTCCATAAGATATTGCAGCTGCTGTAGGTTCATTAAGAATTCCAAGAACATTAAGACCGGCAATTTCACCAGCCTTTTGAGTCGCATCACGCTCATCAAGACCAAAATAAGCAGGACAAGTAATGACTACATCTTTAACTTCTTCACCGAGTACCTCACTTGCGTCTTTAGTTAATTTTTGGAGAATAAGAGAGGAAATCGCTTCTGGCGAATACTCTTTGCCAAATGCGTTGAACATATAATCTCTTTTACCCATTTGACGCTTAATCGTAGAGCATACATTGTCAGGGTCACTATTAAGAGTTTCTTTTGCAGCACTTCCAACAGATACGGCACCACCATCTTCAAATGCAACAACAGATGGAGTTACAGGCGAGCTATCTTGATTATTAACAACCTCTGCTACACCATACTCATTTACATAGGCTATACAACTATAAGTTGTACCCAAATCGATTCCAAAAATTTTTCCCATAACTGTTTTAATATTATTTATTTATAAATTAATGACTTATTATTCTTTAGCACCTAGCATTTCCACTGATTCTGGTACTGCAAGTGTGACTTCAGACTGATTACAACTATCTTGATCTGATTTTACAGGTTCAACATACCCCTCTTTGAATTTGAAGATCTTCACGATTTCTGGTTTTAACATAACTCCATTCCATCTATACCCTTTACGGATTCGCTCTGCAATTATATTATCCAATTCTATATCACCCGTGATGATGGTTTTTATAACTCGTTGAGTTTTGGGATTGAATTTTTTAGTATCATCACTAAATCTTTCTACTCCATTGTTGTCAAGTAAATTTTCTAGGTCATCAGGAATCCCTTTAACATACTTGACAAGTTTTTCTTTATCTATAGAATCAATTTTGTCAACTAATCTTTCGTAGTCGTCCAATAAAGAAATTGTTTCATTAATAAAAGGCCCCAATAGTTTTGCATATAGGTCTTTTTTGTAGCTAGCTAGTTCGTCATACATTTTATCGAACAATTGAGCTTTATGCTTATCTTCTGCGATTTTAGCATCGAACTTACTGTGTAACAAGTTGTTTTGTTGACTAAGATTTTCAATACGTTGAAGAAGTGTATTAATTAAATCATTAGGATTACCAGATTCCATAAACTGTTGGTCACAATCCTCAATTATAGAAGAATCATCAATCTTTTTAGAATCTACAACATTCTTACTGTCTGCATATTCCTCTGAAAGAACCGTTTCAATTGGAATTTCTTCCAAATTCTTCTCTGCATTGGACTGAGATTCTTTATTGACTACGATATCAAAGTCCTCAAAATCTTTAGTATTATCCATATTCGTATTATTTAAAGTTTACAGTTTTTTGCCATCTCAAAAAGTTCTTCAAATCCATATTGCTCATATATTCTATAAATCAATCTGAATCCATCTCCATAAATAGGATCAGGACTTTCCATAAGATTCTTTTTATAGTACGATGCTTTTTGAAGACTCATATTCTCATAAATAAGATATGACCCCATATTGCATAAACCTTCACACTTCAATGGTGGAAGTTGTATTCCATTCTCTATTTGCCAAATATGTAAGATTTCATGAGCTAAAGTTGCTGCAAATTCAATTTTAGGTAGATAGGACAAAATATAAATATGATGTTTAAATTTGTCTTTAACTCTAAACAACTTTCCTCCTAATGTATTATGAGAACTCGTTTGAGTAAGCCCTTTGTTTTGAAAATTGACGGGCTGTTTTCGTATTTCTGCCATTTTTTGTGGCGATACAATATCTATTTTTACAGAATCAAGGAATTTATCATTGAATTTTACTTCAATATCCATAAATTTACGCAAAACATATTTTTTCAGTTTATTTATTTGTTCTGTATCGGATATAACACTTGCTAGACAAGAGTTGCACAACGAGCGTCCGTCACCAGTACTATCACCAGTACGCGCAAAAGAACCACATGAAACACAAAAAGTAACTTCATGATTATCAATATGCCTATGGCAAACCTTGTTTCCCCAATAGTCTTGATAATATTGACCTGATATTGTACTATTACAAATTAAGCATTTCATTACATCTGATAGTCTTCGTCTTGTTCAGCCTCTTCTTGTTGTTCGGCTTCTTCAATTTGGCCCTCGTATTCAGAATATATTTCTTCGCGTTTAGATTTGTAATTGTCAAAATTAGCATCTTCCTGGCGGCCTAATTCATTATATCGTTCCATCTCTGCATCGCAATTTTCACCTCTTGCATTTTTTTCTTCTGCTTGACTTTTTACTTTTTCTTTTTCTTCTGCTATCGCATCTTGATGGCTACGATAGTCATGTTCAGCCTTATCTAATCTAGCATCACGTTCATTTCTTAAATCATCTGCTTTTGACATAATAAATAGTTTTAATGTTATTAATTTCTTTCACGTGTTAGGTTATCTCCATATTCATTAAAATATTCTGGATCTGAGAAATATTTAATCTTACCACTTAAAATCGGGAATGCTAATTTCCCTTGATAGAAAACCAATTGCACATCATAAGCATTGGCATTCATTACTTCATGTGGCGTAATAAGATCGATAACCTCTTGCGTCACAGATTCTCCTTTGCTTTTTGACCAACCTACTTGTATTGACTTAGAAAAACTGTAACTATTGGTGTAGGTGTCATTTTCAGTAAAACTTTCATTATTACCACCTGATGAAGTGTAATTAAATCCTTGGTATGAATACCCATTGTTAGTTCCGCGAGTATTGCTTGTTCCACGTGCTGTAGAGTTACTTTCACTTTCACTTGTTGATTGCCCCCCACTCACACCTTCATTTGTGCTTATAGTTCTTTTATATACAGTTGTTTTACCTGCTTTTTTAGAAACATTCTCTGCAGTATCATTGTCATTTACACCAAAATATTGTTGAACAGCACAATTATTTACGATAGATGACCATTCTTTGTCATAGTTCTTCTGAATTTGAGCTATATCTTGCCATATGGTCCATACTGTAATACCCATACCCGCATATATAGAAAGCATTTGTGGGAGATACTGAAGATTACCCAACTGAGCAATTTCATCTAATAAGAATAAAACACGATCTTTAGGCTTATTGGCACTTCCGACTCTCACTGATGCACCTAACATTGCTGTCGTTACAATAAAGCGAATAAAAGGCTTATATACAGCGCTATTCATAGTAAGCCGCTTCAAATCCATTATAAGATACAAGGTTTGTGGGTTTGTCTTAAGTTGCATCATATCTATATTTGATGTTTTCAGCGAGTCTGCAACACCTTGATTTGAAACGAAATCTGTAGCTTGCAAAGAAAAACTATACGTATTGGTAAAAGCTGCGGCCTTACCTTTTTTATTCAATCCTAACCACGACTTCAATTCTTTTGGTATCACTTTAAGATGATCTGAGATCTTTCTGTCATTTATTACATCTGTTCCAATCCATTCATCTAAACTACCTGCTTCAAAAGGAGGCAATGTAAGCAATGTTCTAACTTTTGATATGTTTCTCTCAGAACTACCCATGGGATATTTCACACACACAGAAACAATTAGACGGAATAGAAAAGTTTCCGCTTCATTATAAAAGAAAGAACCACTAGGATCATCTCTAACGATAAGACTAGAGGCTAAAGCTCTTGCATTGTCAATGAAATCATTATCATCCACCTGCAAGTAATCAAAAGGATTTATTTGAGCCTTAATTGTATTAGCTCGGTTTACACCTTTATAATGGCTTACAACGTCCCATGGGTCATAATAATACACCTTGTTCCCAAGTTTACTTCTTTGCTGAGATGTTACTATGTAGTTCTCGCCCTTCGGGTCTAAAACAATAGCAGAACCTTTGTGACGTAATAAGTTTGGGATAACTACACCAACTCCCTTACCGCTACCAGTAGAAGCAATAGTAAGGATGTGTCCACTATAATCACCCGTATATATAAACGAGCCATAACCCATTTTCCCAATAATGAATCCTTTTTTAGAGAGCATGCCAGATTTAGCCAAATCTGATAGTTGAGCCCAACGCTGACGACCATTTGGCATCTTTTCATTATCTGACAAATATTCTACAGGAGGCGGCGCGACTTGTTTAAGTCGACCATTAATAAAATACTCCTGATAATTTTCTTCTATATCTTCAGCATTATTACGAGTTAAAATAGACTTAAACGCATATTCATTGATGTTCTTACTTTTCATCATTCTATGCATTGTCTCAAAATACTCATACACATCGTAATGAGTTATTTCTGATACATTACGTACTGATGAATATTCTAATTTATGATCAGCATTGAAATACAATGGTAAATGAGATGTGTTTGGCGAAGGTGCTGGGAAAGTGCGTCCAGGTCTGTCTTCGAAACAAAATGCATCATAAGGTAATGCTGTTATTACAACTTGATGCTTAATCTCGTCTAAATCCAGTTTATAATGAATGTTATTCATATCATACTCCCAACAATTACCTGTTGTTTTTCTTAAATTACTGACTCTTGAAAAAGTTAACAAGGAGTTGATAAAATAAGCATCACCTTGATATTTCTTAGAAATAGCATCAAGATGATCTTGAGACATTGCATAGTGAATACTTGCAATGTCTTGCATAATATATTTATATTTTCGAATCAAACCTTCTGCATTCGCAGGTACACCATCACTTAGGTCACGAGTTATATTATCTTTAGCTTGGGTTAAAGATGTACTTTTTTGATTACAATATGCTAACTGATTATCCAATGATGTTTTATCGTTAGCCTCAATTTTTTCTGGTAAAGTATTTATTATCTTACTCACCTTTTGCAACATTGCTTCATTGTCTCTATGTGCTTGATATATGGTATCTCTTATTTTAATGATAGACTTTTCCCGTTGAGCATTTCTTCCGGCAGAAAACACCCCAACTATTAAGCCAAACAAGAATTTCACAATAGAAACTATTATTGAGAAAATCCATGTTAATATCGATATTAATATATTAATTAAAGCTCCGACCATATTACTTACATGCTATAATCCTCTTCTTCGTCTTCTTCTATTTCGTTATTCTCTTCGACCTTTTTACCACCTAGTCTTTCTTTTGTTCTTTCTTCATCATATTGTCCATGTTCTTCTTTCCATTTATCAATAGCATTTCTCTTCTCAGTATATATTTCTTCATATTTTTGTTTTGCAACATCTCTCTCTTCTTTTGAAAGGCATTCATTATGCATCTCTTTTTTATAGTTATCCATTTGCGAATTATAAATTTGCTGATCACTATAAAAAGCTTGTTCTTTAGCTTTAAATTCTATAGAATTTCTGTTTTCCAATTTCTTCATAACTTCTATTTCTGTTAATATATTCTTCAATATTAATTTTGATTTATGTATTAAAGATATTTGTGTAATGCCATTTTGAAATTCAAATTATATTCAGTTTAGTCTAATTCCTTTTCTTAAATTAATATGAATAGGTTAAATAGGTACTTGCTATTTTAACACAGGCATAACCCAATCCATCAATTAAAACTCCAACAATAGAATGTTTTTCATCAGACTCGCCAACTACTCCTTCAAGCCCTTTAAGTGGACCATATGTTACAAGAACGGCATCACCAACTTTAAAGTCGCTTACAATCTTAACATCTGTTTCTGCATTGTCAAGCACGAATTTTAATCTGTCTATCTGATAATCTGGAATTGGAGTTGCTAATTTTCGCTTTTCTTCATTACTGCCAGGCAATGCTATCAACTTGTAGATGTACGATTGATTACGTAACCATTCTTCTTCATTTATGGTTGCACGAACAAATACAATCATTGGCATAATAAGACGATTGACTTTTTTCTTTCGATCGCTCCATTGATGTATTTCTTGTTGTGTAGGTATATATGTCTCGTAACCAGCTTTGTTTAATAGAGTAGATGTTTTCTTTTCACAATTCATTTGAACAAGAACAGCAATCCAGCGTTTCGGACACGCTTCGCGGTCGTTTGTCCCATTGACAAACGATTTTTCCACCTTTGGGTATATTTCTTGAGTGTTCATAATATTGTTCTTTTGTACATCTCCTGCTAGGAGATAGATATTCATGTTTATATATCTAATTTCCACCGTTTTATGTATAGATTTTTTATAGAATTTGGTATACTGTAGAGATATAGACGAAAAATTATTAACTGGCATTGAAAAAAAACTCTAAATAATAAGCTAAAATGCAGCAAAACAACTACATTTGCATAAATGTATCTATCTCCTAGCAGAAGATTGATATTTTACCTAAACAGTTTGAATCAAAAAGGAGTCTGTTGAGGACTCCATATAATAAGATTTTTGATTATAGCAGTTTTAGTATTTTCCGATTAGCTTTATCTATTACCTGCGTTTCTAAAGAAGCAAGATAAATTTGTGTAGTACTTTCAGAATCATGCCCCATTCCTTCGCTGATAATTGAAATCGGTATTCCTTCACTTCGTGCTATGCTTGCCCAAGAATGACGGGCACAGTACATGGTCAATGGTATTGGCAAATTCAAATCCTTTCCTATATTTTTGAGATTACGATTAATTAACGACTGTACATTTTGGTACTGTTTGCGCACATTTCCTTCAGGTCTTTTTATGATAGGCAAGAGATAGGGAGATATGGTAGAAGAAGAATATTTATTAACGATTTCCTGCATACAATGCTCCCATTGAATATTCAATAATTGTCCGGTCTTTTTTCTGCGATAAGTCAATACATTGCCCTTTAAATCCTTTTCCTGTAAATAGGCAATATCCACGAATGACATTCCCCGAGTATAAAAACTGAATAAGAATATATCACGAGCAAACTCTTTTGAAGCTGAATAACTTAAATCCAAGTTTTTCAGTTTTTTTATATGTTTTAGTGAAATGGCTCTTTTAACTGTTTTCTCGGAAGATGTAAATACACGCCTAAACAAATTTTTATTTTCAACAAATCCGTCATCAATCGCTTTATTATAAACGGCTCTCAGACGTTTCATATAAAAAGATATTGTGTTAGGAGAAAGAGATTTAGACTTAAGATGATATTCATATGCAAGCAGCAGGTCAGAATCCATATCTTCAAAATATAGATCCACTCCATTCCTGAATTCAGAAAAACTGTTAAGAGTAGATGAATATGTTTCACTCGTTCGATACTGTCCCTGTTTCCAAAATCGGCTAATCATATTATTCATATAGTTGAATAAAGTAATTTCCGAAGCTTGATTCTGAAACTCCTGTACTATGTCGTCCGTAGTGAATGTTTTATTAGAAGATAACAGTCTGTTAAAAATTTGCTGAAATCTTCTTTTGTCCCATTCTATTTTCTGTATGACAGTTGACAAGTAATTATATCTTGGCACATCCGCCTGGCTAAATTCCAGATTACCGCTATAGATATTCCATTCAGTAGTTTTTATTTTATAATCTGTCACAAATTGTCGAGGTACTCTCTTATATATTATTTGGTAGTATAAGCTACCTTCCTTTCCATCAACAGTTGACGGTCTAAACTTTACCTTTACTGATATCATAACTTAACTTAAAAATTTTACTTTGACAAGAAAAAAGCCTTCTCTTAGTTTTCAAAGGAAGGCTTATAAATAATTTAATCACGGTATATAAAGGAGTTCAAACTCCACTTTCCTTCTCCGTTCAATGCTCGGCACAACCTTGCCTCTATAACAGCGAAAAGAAATGTACTCCTTATAGATATTTCTGTCACCTGCCTCCAGTTTCTTGACAAGAGTGCTCTTGGGTATCTTCTTACTGCCCAAAAGCCTATACGGACCGACATTATAGGCAAGCGTGGCCAGCAACAGAGAATCCTTTCCGAATTGCCTGAACATGGCGCAGAACTTGCGCAAATCCTTCCTGAGAAGTTCATCAGCCTGTTGCCTTGTCATGGTATGGGCAGAATACTTTTCCCCGGATTGCAGGCAATGACCCCAACCTACATAGGGGTAATGCCGGGAAGAATGCCAGCCCTCAAACCGCTTGATGCACTCGACGGCAAGGCTGAACCTGTCCTGTTTCTCCTTTACCGGATTCTCCGCCCACAACGGTATGCTCCCGAAGCAGGCAATGGCGAAAAACGCCGCAAACAACTTTGCTCTTATTCCCATAGGCAGGTCAGGTTCATTGTGATACGATGACGACAGGCAGTTCCTTGCCACCGGAAGTAACCACGGTATCCTCGTCCTCCGTCTCATTGTTGAAATCGAAGGTCAGCTGGAAAAGCTGTGCCGGCTCGCTGTTGTCCTCAAAATAGATGTCGATACTCTGCTGGTCCTCACACTCCGAAGTGTAATAAAGGCGAAACACTTCCCTGTCCAGGGGATAACGGTCGTTGGGCAGCAGCACCATCCCGTCGTCCATGCGCAGCTTGCCTTTGCCGTCCGGCTGGAAATAGCGGATGGTATATCGGGCATCAGAGAACCGTCCTTCACGTTTCAGTTCACAGCGGATTTCCACGGTTTCACCCTTCACAATACGTGTGGGAACCGGCATCGTCTCCACCGTAAAGGGATAGGACTGCTGCACGTCAAGGTCATCGCTGCACGAGGTCAGCATACCAAAGATCAGGCCCATCAGGGCACATACAAGGGCATACAGCCCTTTTCTGTTCATATTAGGTTTCATATTCATTTCTTGTTTTAACGGTTTATAAAAAATTACTGTTCAGGCGGAAAATTATTTTCAAGGTATTCGTTCAGGTCCTTGCATCCGGCATACAGGTCGGAACAGTCGTCAATCCTGTCACCGTAGCGTTTCCGGAGGACGGCCAGCGTCCTTCTTCCGGCATCGTCATTGTCCAGGTAGCACCGGATCTTCCCGTAATTGTCCAGATAAGGGAACGAGCGTTCAAGCAGGGACACCGAATTGAGGACCAGATAATCCTCACCGCGGCTGATGCCGAGTACCTTCCATGAAAGAAAGTCGATGAAGCCCTCAAACAGGTTGCAGGTAAGCGAGCCATTGCGGATAACCGAAATATCCTTGGGCGGCAGACACCATTTCATGAACCTGGTCCGAAGCTCATAGCCTCCGCCCATATTCCTGAAACCGACGGCAAAATACCTCTTGCCGTACAGACGGAACCGTACTTCCTCGCACTCCGCACGGGCGATTTCCGCAGGTATGCCGCGCCCCTTCAGATAGCCGAGCAGTGCATTACACCGCAAGGGACCGCAAACCACCTCCTCAAAGCGGGAAGGCTCCTTGCGCCTTTCTGTCCTGACACTTTCCTTTTCTCTTTTCTGTCCGGCATATTCAGGTATTGTTCCTCCATATACTCCGGCGATGAACCTCGCCTGCGCCATGAAGCCGTCACTTCCTGAAAGTTCCCCCGCAAGGGTGAAGATGTCGCCTCCATGCCCGGTACCGAAGTCATGCCATACACCCTTACGGGTATTCACATGGAACGAAGGTGTCCTTTCCTCACGGCACGGGGAGAGATACCAGCATTCGTCACCGTGCCTTCTGACGGGCTCATGTCCCAAGCGGGACAGGAATTCCTCAATGGGAATGCCTCTGATCATCTCTATATCCATAGGCATCTAATTGATGATGAAACGGACTCCAAGCCCGAACTGTGTCGTGAACTTTCCCAGAGAACTGCCCCATAGCACACGTTCGCGCACATGGGCAAGCAGCACGATACGGTCCGTCACATAGCTTTCCAGCTCCAGCGTCAGGGCTCCGCCATAGACGAAGGCATCCCGGTAGGAAAGCATGGAACCGTCATACAGAACCTTTTCTCCCCAGTTCAGTGTCTCATATCCCACCAGGGCGGAACCGCCGACAGAAAGGAAGAATATCTTCGCCGGGTCGGACAGGAACTTCAAATAATAGCCACCCTCGGCAGTAAACTGAGCCCGTGGAACGAAGGGGCCTCGATAGCCGTAGTTCTTCAGCAGGTATTCCACGCCAGCCACCCAATGGTTGGCCTTTTTCGTATATCCCGAAACGGCAAAACCCGTGTACCAGTCAACCGGTGATTTCAGGTTTCCGGCAAAGCCTCCCCTGAGTTCCACGCCCTTCATTCCCGGAAGGTAACGCTGGGCGTATGCCTGCCCCGATGACAGGGCAAGCGATACGCATACGGCAAAAAGAAACAGATACTTCTTCATGGTCATTTCACTTTAAGTTCATTGATCACCCTCGCTCTCACGATGTCCTCACTCTCCACGGTGAAGGTCTGGTGTCTGCCACCGCTCTTCTCGTGCATCTCCACCACAAGCACCTTGTCGGCAGGGATGGTGAACTTGTCGAACACGAACACGGTACGCTCATCCTTGTTGCCCGCAACGGTTGTGGCATAATCGTATGCACGCAGAGGGAAGATGACTTGCTCCTGAATGGCTGTACGCTTCATCACCTGCTTATCCACAATCTTGAAGGTCACAAAGTCCACCTCGTATGGTACATTCGATGTGTTCTTCACCTGCGTATGGAAGTAGAGCAAGCCATTGTGGGTGTATAGTCCACGCAACAGGT
>ERZ779664.261-NODE-261-length-28081-cov-6.253764_pt1 | contig 28081 bp, 36 predicted proteins | sample MGYA00511478_ERZ779664 | MGnify/ENA primary metagenome ERZ779664 (study PRJEB29588, sample SAMEA2160437) | human gut metagenome | biome: human gut; feature: human-associated habitat; material: faeces | place: Denmark | collected 2008/2010 ...
TCCGGCGGAGGTGGCGGCGGTTCCAGCGACCTGCCTTGGGGAAGACGCGAAGACGAGGATGACCGGGAATGGGCCCGCCGTTGCGTCCGGGAAGCGGAAAAGATGATCGGCAGGAAACCCAAGACCGGACGAAAACGATAAGAGACATGGGAAAGGACAGATTCGATTTTTCAGAAATAGACGCGGCACTCCCGGCAGCCGAAAGGATGCAGGAGAAAGACCGCCTGACCGACGCGCTGGAAAACAATTATAAGGCCGTCGGCATTCTTAGTGGCAAGGTGGAAAAACTTGAAAGCAGACTCTCTGAAATTCTGCCCGGACTGGACGAAACGGTTTCTTCCCTGCGCGGAGCGAGTAAAATTACCATTGGTGAGGACGCTCGGCGGACGCTTGAGCAGGAGGGAGAGGCGGTTTGCCGGAAAATGGCCGAAAGTATCAACAGGGAGAGTGCCAGACTGCTCGAACGCCTATCAATGAGAGACCGCATGGTCATCTCCACCACTGCCTTTTGGTGCATGATAGAGATGATTATTTTTCTTTTGGCGGCTTTCGCCTGCACCTGCATGGCCAATGCCAAGTTCATACACAGCCTCATGCTGTGGAAAGTGATCGGTTATTCCGCCGGCTTCCTTGTGTTCTGTATCGCACTGACCATTTTTACATACCACAAGTTAAAACGCTGACTATGGTACATTATCAATTTAAACAATATAAGTATGACTACGACAGTAAAAGCAAAATTCCGCCCCTCGACAGTCGAAGACCGTCCGGGCACTATCGTCTATCTGGTAACTCACCGCCGTATCGCCAGACAGATCACTACCGGTTACAAAGTGTTCCCGTGCGAATGGGATGAAGAGCGTTCCGAACTTGTGCTTGTTTCCGATAGCAGCCGAACGGATATTATCAACAGGATAACCCAAAAGCTGCGTTCGGACATGGAACGGCTAAAAGCAATCATAAAGCGGTTCGACAACGGGCGCAGCAGCTATTCGTCGGATGACGTGGTGGCAGAGTTCCGGCGCACCGAGAGGGAGAATACCTTTTTCAATTTCATGGAGAATGTCATCGAACGATTATGGCAGTTGAATCATATCGGCACCGCCAAGAACTACCGTGCAGCATTGGGCAGTTTCAGGCAGTTCCGAAGCAACGTGGACATTTCCATTGCTTCCATAGATCACGTACTCATGGAGGACTATCAGGCATATATGACCTCTGCCGGTCTTACCCCCAATTCCATTTCCTTTTATATGCGTATTCTCCGGGCTGTCTATAACCGTGCCGTGGAGCAGGAACTGACCGAAGACCGAAGACCGTTCCGCACGGTGTTCACCGGCTTGGAGAAGACACGCAAACGGGCTATTTCAATCAGTGACATCAAACGGATCAGAGACCTTGACCTCTCGTTAAAACCCAATCTTGAATTTGCCCGTGACCTGTTCCTCTTTCTTTTCTTTTGCAGGGGAATGTCATTCATCGACGCGGCATTCTTGAAGAAGTCGGACATTCAGAACTGCGTGCTATCTTACCGCCGTCACAAGACCGGCCAGTCGCTGCACATAAAGGTTGTCAAGCAAATAGAAGAGATAATCAACCGCTATTCAAATAAAGACTCGCCATATCTACTTCCTGTCATAACCCGTCCCGGAGAGGACGAACGCAGACAGTACGAGACTGCGCTGCGCCGCGTGAACAAAGCCCTTAAAACCATAACGGGAATGATCAAGCTGCCCGTCACGCTTACGACGTATGTCAGCCGCCATGCTTGGGCAACTATTGCTAAATCAAAGAATATACCTGTCAATGTCATCTCGGACGCGCTCGGGCATGATTCCATAGCCACCACACAGATATATCTCGCCTCGATTGACGCATCTACCGTTGACCAAGCAAACGAACTGATTATTAAAGACTTGTAGGAATTTATTTGTCAAACAAAAACATCCGTCTCTTTGTAAGAAACGGATGTTTTGCATAATCAACTGACTATCAGATAGTATTGCAACAGAAACGCTTGTTTTGATTAACAGAAAAACAGGCTCTTGAAAACAAACCTTAAAAAATATATATTCCAATTCATTACAATTCAAGATTTTTGCTTACCTTTGCGTCGGACATCCGTTTCTTACAAAGAAATGGATGTACAATAACATATATGTTTAATTAAACACCATCTAAGATGAAAAAAAACAAAAATGAGGAACTTCAGTCAAGGCGGGAGTTCTTTAAAAAAGCAGCTAAAGGTGCGCTCCCGATACTTGGAGCCATCATATTAGCAAGTAATCCCGTACTTGCAAAAGCCGGAGAAACGGCCATGGGATGTAAGTACGGTTGTAGTACAGGATGTTATACTGCTTGTAGTGGAAGTTGTAAAAGTGGATGCGACGGATCTTGCAAAAATGCTTGCTATGGATGTAAGTACACATGCGAAGGAACATGTAAAAACTCCTGTGCTGGAACTTGTAAACATTCAAGTAGTCGATAGTTATTGTGTTAACGAGGTTGTGCCAGTGTTTCTGACACAACCTCATAGTTATTAGATTTATTCGTGATATAATATGATTCAATATGCTGAAAATCCACAATAAACAAAAAGGAAAAAATACTTCCAATATAAGTGTTAAGATATTCATTTTCTTGTTTTTTATAGGTACGGCAAGTAATGTGATTGGACAAGAAAAATATGAAGTTATATCAACTTCAAGATTAAATGTGCGTAACAAGCCGACCACTAATTCATCAATAATCGGCACATTAAATCCACATGAACAAATTGATGTCTATTCAATAATAGACTCTTGGGCCAAAATTAGTTACAGAAGTCGAATGGCTTATGTTTCTTCTAAATACATAAGAAAAATAGAAATTAAAGAAAATATTCCTATTGTCACTGAATATCAGGAAGAAAGTAATCCTATTACAAGTGAACCAGAAGAAACAGAAACGCCGAAAACGATATACAATGAATCAACAAAGAATGATTATATAGGAATAGATTTTGTACCTTCCATTTATGGAGGATTTACTAATTTTGTGTCAAATAATGTATCTCCAAAGGGAAATATTGGGTTTGGTATTGACTTTGCTTTTCAATTTATCGCCAATCAACCTATCAGCTTTATTCCTAAAGACTATTATATGGAAGCTTCTTTAGGTTATTCTCTTAAAGGGAGCGGTGCTTTCCCATTACATTACATAACAATGAAATTATCTCCAATTGGGTACAGATATATGCTTTCTGATTTTATGCTTTGGGGTAAAATTGGCGCTTATACAGGTTATACATTCTCAACCATTGAGACACAATCTCATTCATTTGATACCAACATTGATATTGGTATATTATGTGAAATTGGTGTTGAGTACGAAAGAATTGGCGTCGGATTTTCATACGAACGAGGATTAACCAATGTACGTAATTCAAAATTAAAACTTAATAACCAATGTGTATTTCTCAATTTATCATATAGGTTATTCAATTTAAAATGATTCAAATTATGAAAAGTGAAATAATAACCCGAAGAGCCTTTTTCAAAAAGGCGGCAAAAAAAACACTTCCTATTTTGATAGGGGCATCCATGCTTTCTTCTTTTGTTTCATGTGATAAAGAAGACGATGAATTATTAGAAGCTTTAGACCGAGAAGAAGGTGGTAATAATAATGGCTGTTCTGGTTCCTCTTGCAGTTCCTCATGTAGTAGTGGATGCAGCAGTGGTTGTTATGGTGGTTGCAGTGGTAGTTCTACTTCTTCCACATGTTCAAATTGCTCCAATGGCTGTAGTGGAGGTTGTTCCGGGGGCTGTAGTAGCGGATGTACAGGTGGATGCAGTACAAGTTGTAGTGGGCAATGCAAAAATACTTCGAAATCTTCAACATGCTCTGGTTGTAGCAACAACTGTAGTTCTTCCTGTACAGGAGAATGCAAAACTACTTGTACCGCAACCTGTGCGGGCAGTTGTGACCGAGGAAATTGTTCAGGAAAATGTTCAGGAAGTTGTTCGAGTAGCTGTAGTGGAACATGTGTCACTTCATGTAATGACACCTGTTACAATACATGTAAAACTACTTGTGCCGGTACATGTAAAACATATTGTGGTGTAGGATCTTGTAAAGGTGTAGCATATTTTGGATAATAGTATGATTAAAGATGTTGGAGATTCATGGCAATCAGGTAAGGCAAAATCCATTACTTTCATAGTAACCAAAGATTGCCAACTTGCCTGCAAATATTGTTATCTTGTGGGTAAAAACGATAAAGAGCGTATGTCATGGGATATTGCTAAAGCAGCTGTTGACTATATCCTTGATCATGAAGAAGATTTCCGTGAAGAATCTGTTATATGGGACTTCATCGGAGGAGAGCCTTTTTTAGAAATAGATCTAATTGATAGAGTATGCGATTACATAAAAAAAGAATTATATCGTAGAAATCATCATTGGTTTAATTCATACAGATTTTCATTTTCTACAAATGGCATTAATTACGATAGCGATAAAGTTCAGAATTTTATAAAGAAAAATCAGAGTCATATTTCCATAGGAATTACTATAGACGGAACAAAAGCTAAACATGACCTCAATCGTATTTGGAAAGGGAATGGATCTGAAAGAGGTTCTTATGAAGACGTGGTTCGTAATATACCTTTGTGGCTTAAACAATTCCCATACGGAGGGACGAAAGTGACAATTAGCAGTGCGGATATACCATATATAAAGGAAAGTGTGATGCACTTATACTCTTTGGGAATTCATGAAGTAAATATAAATTGTGTATTTGAGGATGTATGGCGTGATGGTGATGACGCTCTATACGAAATTCAACTGATGGAACTTGCCGATACTATAATAGATGGTGGATATTATCAAGATTATGCTTGTTCTTTTTTTACTGAACTGATGGGGAAGCCTTTAGATTGTGTGTTGGATAATCAGAATTGGTGCGGAGCAGGACGAATGCTGTCAATTGATGCAGCTGGTAATTTTTATCCATGTACACGCTTTGCACAATATTCTCTACGTAATAAAAAAGCTTGGATCATAGGTAATATTCACGATGGAATTGACAAAAACAAATTGCGGCCTTTTTTAGCTCTTGACCGTTGTACACAGTCCACTCAAGAATGTATAGACTGTGAGGTCGCAAGTGGTTGTGCGTGGTGTCAAGGAGAGAATTACGATGCAGCCGATACCCCAACTATCTATCAACGTTCTACCGCCATTTGTAAAATGCATAAAGCTCGTGTAAGGGCCAATAATTATTATTGGAATAAACTATTTCGTAAACTAGAGCTTGAAGGGAAACGTGATGATTTTGAGAATAAAAAACATAGTATTTCAATTGAAAACTGTTAAAAGACATGTTGCAGTATTTAGTAATCCTGTTAGACGACACATCGGTCTCGTTTTGTCATTATAGCAATCCTATAAAAGAGCGCCGTTTAATGCCGCTTGACATACTTAAGAAAGGCATTCTTTGGGCAATGAAAGAAAATCTGATGATTCAGTTTGTTTTTCCTGATTATACCTTACCCAACAAGTATCTTGATGTAATAGAGACCATTGACCATAGTAAAATCAAACCAGTTGAACAATATTCCAATGCAGATGTAATCGTAGTTCAATCGTGGGAAGATTTGGATAAAATTAGTTTCAAAGACATCTCGGTTGTATTGCGAACTACAAAGGATGATTTGTTTAGAAATTATGAACGAATAATTCCTGTGTTAAAGGGTATAACTCGTTTAAATATTGTATTTACTGATATTTATAAATTTTCAGAGGCGGATTTTGATACGTATAGTGCCATACTTGAAAGGCTTGCAGAACAAGTCAAGGCTCTGTATATCAATGATAGAACTGTTCAGCTGAATATCTTGACAGACCGCATGATGCTTGACAAAATGAATAACTGTAATGCTGGTTGGGAGAGTGTTACATTAGCACCGGATGCGAAATTTTACGTTTGCCCTGCATTTTATTTGGAAAATGATGGTTATGCCATTGGAGATTTACAGAAAGGTCTTGATATTAAAAATCCACAACTTTATCGCATAGATCATGCTCCTATATGTAAGAGATGTGATGCTTACCAATGCCGCCGTTGTGTTTGGTTAAATCGAAAAATGACATTGGAAATCAATACACCGAGTCATGAGCAATGTGTCATATCGCACTTGGAGCGTAATGCCTCTCAACAACTCCTTACATCGATACGACTTGCAGGTGACTTTCTTGTAGGAAGAGAAATTTCTACACTCAATTATTTAGATCCATTTGACAATATAAAAGAATGAATAATATGAAACAAACCATTTTGGGGTTATTTGTTGCCCTCATTTTAATGACTGCTTCATGCAGTAACGATGAAAAAAATGAACCAACAACTTATGACCCAGCGACAGAAATAGCTGGAACCTATTTAGGAGAAACAAAAGTGACTAATGGCACATCATCGTATTCGTACCCAGAATCTACATTTATCATTAGAAAAGAATCTACTGGGGGTGTCAGATATGATTTAATTCAAAACAATGGAAAGGAACTTCTGACAAATATTTATACGACTGTAGGGTATTCTCAAGACAAGTCCGAATATGTTCTCGCCGCAATTAATGAGAATGGAACAATTACCAAAAGTGGCAATATTAGCTATACTGGTACCTGTTCTGTAAATGGAGAAAAAGGATATACATTTACCTTTATCGGTTATAAAGAAAAGTAATTATAGAAAGAAAAGATTCTTGGAATCGATTAATCTGTCCCATTTAATAATATAAAAAATGAAGAAATATCGTTTTTTGAGAATATGTTGCGTACTTATTGTTACGTTTGGCTGGTTATGCAGTTGCGACCCTGATAATGAGACAATATCGTCTACTACGGACACTAATACATCAAAAGTGACAAAGCCTACTTTTGACAAATTCTTGTCAACAACTGATACCGATGGATTTTCTATACGAGTAAGATTTAAGACTGGTGGTGATAAAGAAAGTAATATCCATGCCACCGTATATTGGAAAGCCTATTCTAAAAAGCTGTCTTCAAAACCTTCAAAGAGTGAACTAACAAAGGTTGAGAGTATGCGTCAATATGGATCGGCGACATATCATAATACTGGTTTAAAAAAAGGGATGACAGAAAGTATCGTCTTTGACAAATCACATGCAGGATATAATGGAGGTACATATATTTATTATTATGTAGAATGCAAGAATAGTGTGGGCAGTGACGAATCACCAATTAGTTATGAAATTGTAAAACGATAATAAAATGAAAAAAGTAGTAGGTCAAGTTTCTGAACTTGAGAAAAGAGAAATTCAAATCTTATTTGAAAGACGTAATGGTTTGAATGAATTGGCAAAGATTCTAACAGCTGATAATACAGAACTATACGAACGGCTGATAAAAGACTTAGGTGAAACAAGTATCAAGTTCCAAAAATGGTGGAATCAAATGTCGGAAAAATATCAATGGGAAAGCATTGATGGTGGAAATTGGGAGATTGATTTTGACACATGTGAAATTTATCTTATAACTGAATAAATATTTTTCAAAATGAGAAGAAGTAAGTATGTATTAGGGCTAATTTTTATATTAATAGCTTCCTTTATCATTACTTCTTGTAGCGAAAGCGACAAAGAAGAAAATGATAATCAATTGTCGGATGCAGCTCTTCCTCTTTTAGGGTATTGGCTCCTGCAAGAAGAAACAGACGATTATTATTATTGCTCAATGCTGACGTTCACCAAAGATTGTTTTTACCAAGTTCGCGAACAATATAAAAATGAAACAGAGGGAAACTTAGGAACATTCTCGTTTGATGATCGAACTAATGTCATAACTTTCAATCCAACAAAAGACTTTTCCGATGAAGATCTGGAAAGTTTCAGTTGTCAGGTTTTAAATGTGACGGAAACAAATCTTACAATAAAGACCGATGAAGGGGAATTGCTGAATTATACAAAAACGACAAATGGTACATTTCCGTATTACGTATGGGAAGAAAAGATTGTTGCAGTAGCGCAGGCTGTCGATTTAGGACTTCCCAGTGGTACGAAATGGGCCTCTTGGAACATCGGTGCTTCTACACCTCAAGAATATGGCGATGATTACGCATGGGGCGAACTTCATACGAAAACTGATTTTGTAAAAAGTACGTATCAATACTATAATTCGACATCTGAAAAGTATGACTATATAGGAAACAGTATTTGTGGAAACTCACAATATGATATTGCTAAACATCTTTGGGGTGGTAACTGGCAACTACCGTCGAAAACTGATTTTGAGGAATTGGTAAAAAACTGCACAATGCAATGGAGCAATATAGGCGGTGTCAGGGGTATTATGTTTTATGGTAAGAACGATAATTCTATCTTTTTACCTGCCGGAGGTGCTCGACAACACAATAATATAGAGAATTATTGTACATATGGGACTGGAACACTTAGTCCTACAGCAGAAGAAGATGTTTATGCTTTTGTAGCAGAAGAAAGATATGGTTGCGATATTAATACACGTTTCCGTTTTTGGGGACAATCAATAAGACCTGTAATGAAATAATTGCCATATGACATTATTATTTATTGGAACAACAGAATTGCTGCTTATAGCAGGAGTCGCATTGCTCTTTTTTGGAGGGAAAAAACTGCCAGAAATGATGCGAGGACTTGGACAAGGGGTGAAACAATTTAAAGAAGGTATGAAAGATGTTACAGAACCCATAGAAGAATCTATCAATCCTAAGGAGCAAAATAATTCAGATAGTCAGACTGAACAGAGTAACAAAACTGATAACTTGACACACTCTGAATCAAAAAAACAAGAAGTAGATGAGGCACAGGGAAAATAATCAAAATTTGCTTACTTTTAGTGGGCATTTGGAAGTTCTTCGCAAACTGTTATTTCGAATCTTAGGAGTAACAGTTTGCATAGCTGTGATTATATTCTCCTTAAAAAATGAAACCTTTAGAATTCTATTGGCTCCAAGCGAATGGGACTTTGTCACTTATCGGAAGATTGAATATGTTATGAAATTGGTAGTAACAGATTTTCATTTCGATTCGTTTTATGTGGATTTGATTGCGACAGATTTGTCGAGTCAATTTATGACTCATTTATCCACCTCCCTCTATTTGGGATTGTTAGGTGCTTCTCCGTATATTCTTTATGAATTATTTCGTTTTGTGTCACCAGCTTTATATGATAGCGAAAAAAAATATTCAATACGCATGATTGCTATTGTTTATCTGTTATTTATGTTAGGAGTATTGATGAGCTATTATGTTTTATTCCCTATTTCATTTCACTTTCTTGGGACATACAGTGTTTCAGAAAAGATTCATAGTACAATAACCTTGGATAGCTATATCTCAACTTTTGTAACATTAACTCTATTGATGGGAGTCGTTTTTCAATTGCCTGTAATAAGTTATTTTTTAGGAAGGATGGGAATTGTTGATGCAAAATTGATGTCTTATTATCGTAAACATGCTTTTCTAATTATCATGTTCGTTGCAGCAGTTATTACACCTCCTGACTTAATGACATTGATTCTTGTGACTATTCCACTTTATCTACTTTACGAAGTTAGTATTCGTGTCGTTAAAATCGCTAACAAACAAATTAAAACTGATTAACAATGGAAACAATACAATATTCTGAAGATGCGAGACATTATATAAGCCTTATCCATAATACGATAAACAGAATGGCTGGCAATAGCGCAAATTGCAAGGCATGGCTTATCTACATTTTACCCAAATCTTGATAACAATCAAAATCCGAACATGTACACATATGACCCCAAATTATATTTTTATGAAACAAGATTTAGAAAAATTTATCAAAAAGCAAGGAATTAAGCTTTCTGCTATTCCTAGCAACCACATCGAAACCGTAGAAATAGATGTTACGGCTCAGTCTGCTCAAATCATTAAAATATTGGATGAAAATTCAATTAAATGGAGTCAATCTCCCAATCGGTATGGTGGTGCAAGTGAATTTATCTCGATAGTAGTAGATTATTGGGAGTTGTTTACTCTACTACAAAAAATTTATAAGGTATGTGGTTCAAGCATTGCATTCATTGTTAAAATAAAAGGCAGTTCTAAACCTATAAAAATGCTTATTGCGGATTATCTAAGATATTTAGCGGATAAAATAAATAAGGAAGAATAGCATGGTAATTCAAAGTGTCAATTGGGATAGATATAAATCGGTAGCGAATCTTTCTAAATGTGACTCTGGTATTAAGTTGTATTTGGATACAACATTATCTCCTATTATTCACGCCCTACATACTCAAGATAATAAAATTTATTTTCATGAAGGTATGGAAGTTCATCTACTATTAATGAATTTGGCAAGAATATCACCAAGTATTTTCCTTAAAATTGCTGTATTTTACGAACTTGTGTCTATTTTGGTAGAATATAGATATCTTGATTCGGCACAATATATATTAGAGAAATTAAAAGAAGAGATTGGTGTATTAAACAATGTAGGAGAAATGGCGGGAGATTTCATTGATTTAGACATACAATTCGAATTTTTCATAGGACATGAATATTCTCATTATTTGTATGGGAACAACTCAATATTGCGAGAAGAAGCTACTAATGAAATTAAAGAATTGATTAATTTATATTCAAAGCCGAAAAACTTGATGCAACTGATATTTTATCCTAAAATCAAAAGAATGTTAGAAGATAAATTTTTCATTGAAGAATTGAGTTGCGATAGGAATAGTATAATTTATTTTATTCGGGAAATACCCAAATCAAAAATGATAAAGACTATTCATCAGATAACGCAATTGTTATATATGTTGCAGTTACACAAAGATTTAGAGGAACTAATGAAATTCAGTTTGTCTAAAGGGTTGTCAAAACATCTAACGAGGTTTTATTTCGATGTAATCCGAGCGGCTAATATTGCTCAATCCATTATACAAAAGAGTAAGCAAATTTTGGATGATTCTCAAATAGATGGTAATGTTATAAAGAAAGCCATTCAAGAAGATTCGCTTTTTTACAACAATATAAATAATAAACTAATGTCTTTGTGGAATTCGGATAATTATCTATACGTAAGCATGATGAATAATCAATCGGATTATAGTAATCAAAGTAAATACGAAGATATATGTGTGCAATTTCAAGACGTCTCTAAGGATATTTTAAATAAGGCGATCATAAGAAAACATTAAAATATAGGCATAGACGTTTAGATTTCACTTCCATTTTTGTAACCTAATAGTTTCATTACCATTCTGTGAATAAGCACATTAAAAATTGTGTGAGGAAATGCATTCTGCATCGCAATACAATAATGGGCGATTTTTGCTCCCGAATGATTTTGAGTAGCCTAAATTCTAATCCGCAAATAAAATACATATTTGTTACTAATTGCATTAATAACTTATATATTATACTGAATATAAGCTATTAAGCTAAGTTTATTGTTTAGTCCGCCAAATAGAAACACAGTGGAATACCTTCGTAGGAAAGCATTCCACTGCATTTATTAGTTTTTATATACGGCAATAAGAAACGGAGCAGATTTACTGACTTGCAACCACGGAAGGAAAATCCGTAATGCCTCTATCTTTTTCTTTTCCCTGCACCCTGCATGAAATTTCACTTTTTTATCGTACCTTTGCTGTACCATAACTATTCTGCAAATAATAATAGTTGTAATAAAAATGCCAAATAGAAAATACCGAGGAATTTCATGAAAAGAAGAAGTGAATCTTTCTTTTTGTGCATCATTTCTCTGCGTATGCTTTCTATTTGAAAGAGATTGTTATCAAGTCATTTCAAATTGGCAAAATCAATTGTTGAATAGTTACGTTGTACCCCAAGAAACCATTTGCAGCAGCATACAAATAAATTCCGATACTGTTACTTTCCTGTTACTCATTGCTCTAAATTGAATCACAATTTATTCATATTCAATATAATAATAAATTAAATTGGTTAGCTGACCACTATTCGTCAGCTCATCCTTTTGTTCCATCTTTTTCTTTTCTTCTTTACCCATATCTTCTCATTTTTAAGGTTTATGCTAATAATGCAACAAAATAGATAAAAAGATGGTTCACATAAAAAGTGAAAAAGGATGCCTGAAAATTATTCAGACACCCCTTTACTACTACATTTAAAACTACGTGAAATTGAGATTATTATACTTTACGGTCGCAATAACGTTTGCATTGTACACAAATATCATACCCCAGCATAGCTCCAAGAATAAAATCCTGCTCGGGTGACAATTTGTTCAGTGGCTGATTCACTAGGAAACGAATGGCATTAATGCATTCTTTTCTACCGAAAAACAGGTTTATTTTATCATTTCCCACGGGCTGGATTATGTAATTAATCTTTTGATTGATCAGCCGTTTTACAGCAAAATCTTCATACTTCCTCTTGGTAGTATAGAGTACCATCTGACGTACTCCTTTTTTTAATTCATAAATATGATTCAGAAATACTTTCAATTCTACCGGGTTTATGTCTGAAGCTATCATAAGGCAATTGTCAAAATTACAGGTTCTTCTTTATTTCTTCAACCCAACTGTTAATACGTTCTTCAGTCTTGCCACTTTCGTTCACGTCATCAAGAGCCAAACCTACAAATTTCCCATCGATTATCGCTATAGAAGATGAATACGAATACCCATCGGCAGAAACTGCCCCCACAAAAGTGCAACCTGAATTCTTTAACTGGTCATATATAACTCCCATACCGTCACAAAATGTATCACAATAGGATTCTGAATCTCCACAGCCAAAGAGAGCAACTATTTTACCATTCAAATCTGCAGTCTTTATCGTTTTAATGGCGTCATACCAATCATCTTGCAATTCACCGTCTCCCCAAGTAGAAGTCCCTAACAATAAAATATCATAACTTTCCACTTTTTCTGTGGTAATTTTACTTGCATCAATTACATCAACTGATGCCACACCTAATTTTTCAGCTATTGTCTGTGCGATGCTCTCACAAGTTCCAGTAGAGGAACCATAAATTATACCCATTTTTTTCATACAGCAAATCATTTAATTTGTTTGTTGCAAAGTAAAAGGTTTGAAAGAGATTCTGAAATACCTAGAAATAGTGATTTTAATAAAGTTCAAGAGACAAAACTCAGTTTTTGAAAACATAAACTTATAATCTGAAATTTAAGCATCCTAAAAGACTAAAGAAAGGGTCGTATCATTACTCAAGACAGAGTTTGATACGACCCTTTTAAGTGTTATAATTACTATCTGTAACTTTTAGGAGCAGTCATTTTCGTTTTGACACATTAATATGTTTTTAGAACCGATAAGCAGCTCCGAAATTAATAACCCCTTGGTCAAAATCATCAACCAATTGGTATCTGAATTCAACATTCATAGCCCAGTTACGTCCCAAAGCGAATTCCGCTCCGGCTCCGAGATTAACCCCGATACGGAATTCATTATGGTTACCCCCATCATCAACATGGACGTGGTCTCCATCCCAGTCAACATCCAAATCATGCATGTCAAACATCCAGTTGGACATGGTCAGACCAAACAGCGGATAAAGTTTGACACTTTGAGCTACCGGACAAAGATAGTGGAAGTTCACATTTAAATCCAACATACTTACATTGTCATTCTCAAAAAAATAATTGAATGAAGGTTCAATACGGAGAGGATTAGTGATATTGTACTGGTATTTAATTCCCAATCCAGCACTTTCAATTTCTGTTCCGTAACTTAATCCAAATCCAATTGCCTGTCTGCCTTTTTGAGCGTAGGTACTGCTCAACATGACAAACATCAGTCCTAAAAAAATAAAGATCTTTTTCATTTTTAAAAATATATAAGTGTGTTAATCGTCTTCATCGTCATCATCCCAATCATCGTCATCATCGTGCCATTTATGATGTTTATGACGCTTGTGTTTTTTATAATGCTTGCGATGATGCTTATCATGATGGTCACAATAAGAGCAATAATGTTCACGCCAGCATTCGCTATGATAACGAATCCTGTCATAAAATGGATCATAGTACATCGACCCTGGTTTTATGCCTATCTCTACCAATATACGATTCCAGCCATTCCGGTGGTAACGCTTGTAATAGTCACACACCTCCCGCATATGCCTGCCGGAAGTCTTTGCTATTTCAAGAGCCAAACCGACATTCCCCCAATTACTACCACATCTTCTGTAATAATCATCCAATAATTGATTAGATATATTATATTCTACGCATAAACGTTTCCGATAGTCGGATAACTCCACAGCTGCATACTTGTTCGCCCTGCCTATGAACAGAGAAAGCCTGTCTTGTGCAAACATGGAACAAGAAATGACTATAAATAATAACAGTACTTGAATTCGTTTCATATTAAAATCTGGCAATAAAACTATTGAAATTGCAAATATAGATATAAAAAAGCAATACACAATTTTTTATGGAGAATTTAGATACTGTCTAATTTTACATTTTGATAAAAAAACTACTTCTTTTTTCCTTCCCAATGATTGTTTTAAATGGTTTCTTGCTGGCAATAATGATAAAATAACCTGCATACATGATGGTAAAGCGGCCTTTATACTATTTTCTGAATGTCTCTAACTTTTTCAACTACCTTACTGCTATTTTCTTACTTTCGCCAAGAACTGACATCGGTTGTGAAAATTATAATAAAACCCCTCTCAAAACCGTGCAAACCAGCACAGACTAGAGAGGGGGGTATGAAAGAGTTTGCTTAGAATTTATATCCTAAAGTAATGCCTATATTTGCATTATGGGGGGCATCGCCATCCATTACCTTGCAAAAACCAAGTTGGGTATCAAGACCTACGAGAATCTTTCCGAACTCCACACCCAGACCGATGTTCCATCCTGCATCAAATCTGTTGTAATCCAGTCCGTCATCACCGAATGTGTCTATTTTGTCATCACCATTAATATGGATGCCTCCAACGGATGCGTCACCATCGAATTTAGCCTTACCACCTACTCCGCAAGCCAAATAAGGGCCTGTCGCGATGACAAGGTTGGTGTTATCTGCAATATTAAAACGAAACTGTACGTTAACAGGCAGTTCAAGATAGAGCTGGTTAATTTTCACATCAGCATCAGCATCTATTATATTTCCGTCAAATCCACTTGAATATTTTGCCCCCTTTTGCGAAAAAAACAATGAAGGCTGTAAAGATATCATATCATTAAACTGATACTCCATCCCCACTCCGATACGTGCTCCGGGTTTAAATTCGGAGTGATCTGAATTCTCACCAATATAACTACTAAGGTTAAGACCAGCCTTTACATTAAAAGACACCTGCGAAAATCCCATAGTACAGATTAACGCAAACAATACGGTTAAAATACTTTTTTTCATAATCATAAGTTTTGATTAAAGATTATTTATTTTATCATTGCTTCAACAATGACAATGCAAAGATATAACAATTATAAGTTCGTTGTCACCTCAAGCAGACTTTTGTTATGCACATTCTAAAGACTATATGGTTTATTTTTAAGAATCCAAAGTTTTTCATATAACTATAGAAATTATCTATAAGAAAAGAATATACTCCCCAACAGTTGTTTTTGGGGAACTTTATTATCATCTATTCTCCTCTTCCTTATTGAATTTCTCTCTTTGTTCTTTCTTTTGTACGATATTGATAAAAGAAGAACTAATGATACCGGTTGGAATGGCTACCATTGCCACACCTACCAGACAAATAATACAACCCAATAATTTCCCCAAAAAGGTAATGGGATAAATGTCACCATATCCGACTGTAGCAAATGTAATAATGGCCCACCAGATTCCGTCACCGATATTTTTAAAGACTTCAGGTTGTGCATTCCTTTCAATATAGTACATCAAAATGGCGGAAAAGCAAATTGTAATAAAACTAGCTGTGTAGACTGTTTCAAGTTCTTCTCTGGCAGAAGCAAGAGCCATACCGATAATTCGGAAAGATCGCGAGTGCCGTATTAACTTAAAAATAATGAAGATATAGGGTAAAATAATGACATGAACGACTTCCGTATCCCAGTATGCATAGGTAAGAACACAAGGCAGTACTGCCACGAAGTCAACAAAACCATAAAAAGAGAATGTATATTTCAGTCGTGCCTTTGCTGTTTTCATACCGGGATAGAGTGCCGGTGCAGATACGATACGGGCTGTGTATTCAATAAGAAAAATAAAAGAAGACACATAAGTAATGCCGAATAACAGTACTTTGTATGTGGCCATTTCTTCAAATGAACTTGCAATGACGGCTATAATTGAAATCAGAATGAAGAAAAGAACAAAATATTGAACAAATTTTCTTCTCAATAACTGTTGAATCAAAATATATAATTTCATTTTTGCAAAAAAAATTATTTATTCATGCTATCCGTGTGTTTTCCACACACGGATGCAATCACTTTGTTATTCAGACTCTTTTATTGGATGTTTTACTACAAACCTTCTCAATAATAAAAGCCGCTTTTTAGTTTTGTATTGCTAAAAACGATCCGCAATTATCTGACTAAAACACATAAGCAAGTGATAACTGCCAATATCTATTTTTGCTTTCGAATACATCACCATCAAAAATTTGATCTATGGCATCATGCTTATTGCCTCCTATATTATGCTTGGCAGACTGGGTTAATCCTATATTATAATAGCAACTTACCATTAAATGATTTACAATTTTCACTCCACCTCCCAAGTTCAATCCGACTTCAGTCGAACGCCATCCCATAGATGGAAGATCCTTATCTATAACATCCACAGCTATATGAGCAAGTTTGCGTCCCCAATTGTCCTTGTCTACCAAAAAAGAAAAGGAAGGACCGACCCCCAAAAACAAATCAAAATTATTTGACATTCCCATTTCCCATTTCAGTTCTATAGGAATATCAATACTTTGTGTTTTAATGTCAGCGCTACGTCTGTTAGAGGTATTTGTCAGTTTGATTCCACGCTCTACATACAGCAAAGAAAAGTCCAAAACGATACCATGAAATCCTGTTTGATATTGCAACATAGGCCCTACTTGAAATCCTGTCAAACTCTCTTCCTTAAACTGGTCACGCATGCCACTAATATTTGCTTTGTTGCCAAGCACACCGGCTTTTACCCCAAAATGTAATCCCTGAGCTATACTATCAGTGATTCCCCAAAATACGAAAATCGTAAAAAAACAAATTAATTTTTTCATGATCATTTATTTAAGAAGTTGAATATGTTTCTATTATTTTGAAGATTGATGCACAGTAAGTTGTGGGAAAGGGAATCCGATTCCTTCTTTATTAAATGTCGTATAAACAATCTCATTAATATCATATAAAACATTCCAGTAATCAGCTGTTTTTACCCAAACACGGACAGTAATGTCAACGCTACTCGCACTTAATGAGCCTAAAACAATGATAGGGGCAGGAGTATCCAAAATACGTTTGTCCGCATAAATAATACGTTGCAATACGGTTCTTACCCTTTGTACATCCTCTCCATATTCTACTCCGAATACCCATTCAACACGGCGCATTTCCTGTTTGCTGTAATTAATCACAGCATTTCCACTGAGCATCCCGTTGGGAACGTATATCATCCGATTATCAAGAGTGGAAAGTATGGTATGGAAAATCTGTATCTCTTTTATTGTACCACTTACTCCAGGTCCATCTATATAATCGCCTACTTTAAACGGTTTAAAAACAAGTATAATCAAACCACCTGCGAAATTGGAAAGATTGCCGGAAAGTGCCATACCTACAGCCACACCGGCTGACGCCAAAAGTGCAGCAAAACTGGTCGTTTCCACTCCCAACTTGCTGATTATGGCAAAAGCAAGTACCATGTTCAATAAAATTTTCACTAAACTTTTCAAGAAAGTCTGTACACTGGTTTCTATCTTCCGTTTTTCAAGAACTTTGGCTATTAATACACTAATCTGCTTAATGATAAAACGACCGACTGAATATATCAGAATGGCGACAAATATATCCTTACCAGCGTCCATTCCAAAATCTACCAGTTTCTCCAGTGCTTGCTCAAGTTTACTGCCTGAGGCTGCATTCAATAATAATAAATTCATTTTTTTCGTTTAACAAATAAAAATTAATCAGCTTGTCACGATCATATTGCAAATATGCCAGCACATCCTGACAGTATAGTTTCGCAATGTTCCAATAAATCATCCAATATATTTTTACATTCCTAAATAGTCGGATATTTAAAGCCGCAAAGATATCATATATAATTGATAAAAACCAAACTTATCACTTAAAAGAGAGAACCTAAGCACCGTATTCTGTATCAAGCATACAACTCTAAGATAATATATTTAATTTTTTTCGGTAATATTTGCCGAAACATCGGTGAAGCACTATTATACTAGGTGAAAAATGCACGGCACAAGAACAATCTAGCACTCCATGCTGCATAACTAATCAAAAAGATCCAGTAAAAAAACATAAAACCAACTAGTTAATTCATACTTAAAGAGTATCAAACCAATCATTTTCTGTATTTTTAGGTACTTCTCTGTAAATAATACTCAATAATGAAAACAAGAAAAATATTCTAACAAAACATAACTAAAATACAAAATATTTCAGAGATTCACTCTACCTTAAACTTTACAGCATTCGACATTTAGAAAAAATATCGTAAGAGTTTTAATGAGAGTAAACTCGGAAATTCATTCCGTTGACAAAGCAACCCACTTCCATCAAAAGAACCATTACTTACATGCTGTACCACAGAAAGGCAACCAATATATCATACTATCTTCTGATCTTTCTTCTAAACTTTACCCTGTACTCTTTCATACGGTTAGTTCACTATATCATAACAAGATAATAAGCTGCTATTAGAGAAAACAATATTTTTTTAAGATGTTTGTACACTCTGATAAAATTAATACCTTTGCGAAGTCAATTTATATATAAACAATGTCGAAATGTAAATTGAAATATTGCAGATAACAAAAAAAGGACAAAGAAATATGAGACTTATAAAAGTAACAGGTGGTTTGGGAAATCAAATGTTTATTTACGCTTTTTATTTGCGAATGAAAAAGTACTATCCCAAAGTGCGTATAGACCTTTCGGACATGATGCATTATAAAGTGCACTACGGATATGAAATGCATCGTGTGTTTAATCTGCCCCATACAGAATTTTGTATAAACCAACCTCTGAAAAAAGTTATCGAATTCCTTTTCTTCAAAAAAATATATGAACGGAAACAAGCTCCCAATAGTTTACGAGCTTTTGAAAAGAAATACTTTTGGCCTTTACTTTATTTTAAAGGATTTTATCAGTCGGAACGTTTCTTTGCAGATATTAAGGATGAAGTTAGGGAGTCTTTCACTTTTGACAAGAATAAAGCCAACAGTAGAAGTCTTAATATGCTTGAAATTTTGGACAAGGATGAAAACGCAGTATCTCTACATATTCGTCGTGGAGATTATTTGCAACCCAAGCATTGGGCTACTACCGGAAGTGTATGCCAGTTACCTTACTATCAAAACGCAATAGCGGAAATGAGCAGAAGAGTTGCCTCTCCATCTTACTATATTTTTTCAGATGACATTGCTTGGGTAAAGGAAAATCTTCCATTGCAGAATGCAGTATATATTGATTGGAATACGGATGAAGACAGTTGGCAAGATATGATGCTTATGAGTCATTGCAAACATCACATCATCTGCAACAGTACATTCAGCTGGTGGGGAGCATGGTTAAATCCCAATATGGACAAAACGGTAATTGTGCCTAGTCGTTGGTTCCAGCATTCCGAAGCTCCGGATATCTATCCTACGGGGTGGATAAAAGTACCAGTGAGTTAATCCATAATACACATGAATACGCACGTCTGGAAAGCTAAAAAATAATTGGCATTTCGGAATCCGCTGAGCCGAAATTTCGGCTCAGCGGAAATTGTAGCATTCATGTTCATTTTTGGTTTAACACACCTTTTCAAACCATAGTACGACCATCATAAATTATTTTGAAGAACGATTGACAAATGCTTCAGCGGAGTCGTTCAATGCTAAAATCAAAGCTTTTCGAAGCCAGTTAAGAGGGGTGGCTGATGGAAATTCTTCATGTTCAGACTGGCTAGGCTATACGCTTAAAAGAAAGCTTGCCAACCGGGAAAATCCGCTGACCCTAACTCACTTGGTTAAACCAAAGGTAAACCGCCCCATTCGGAGAATAAAAAAAGGAGCTACATTTTACCGTAACTCCTTGATTCTCATCCGTCGGGGTAGCGGGATTCGAACCCACGACCCCCTGCTCCCAAAGCAGACTCCATTTTATTAATCAATAATCTGAAAATAAATAAGTTACAAACAACAGATTTGATTATAAGGATAAGTTTTTGAACATTTATTGTTTAAACATCCCTCCCCTACCCGTCAAAATCCAATCAGCCGAAATCCCATAGTCAAGGACCAAGTACGCTATCCATTCAGGTTTTAGGACACTTACTTCCGGCTGGTTTCTGACTGTATTTATGTTCCAATAATTTATATCATGGGCCTTGGTGTATGTAAGAAGCCCACGCATACGTTTCTGTGCTTTCAGCATATCTATCGCTTCAAAGAAACGTTTTGTTATCGCTATTCCTTCTTTTGATATATTCATAACTGATTATTTTGACAATATACAAAGATAGATAAAATAATAAATAAAACAATGGATAAATAATATTATTTGCAATTCAAATAATATTATCATATAGAAAAAAAATCTATTTTTACTCTGGATTTTTAATTTAATGGTGTTTTGCATGCTTTGATCGGTCAGTTCTGCACTATGATAGAGGATGAAGTGTTGAATGATTTTCGGGATGAGGATTTGGTTCTTGATGTGGAAGGCTTGAATGTGGATGATGGTTGTTATACTTGGTATATGTCTGTAAAAATTGGTATAATATAGAAACTGGGGAAGCGTTGTGCCGTTATTAAAGTAATATCAACCACGATGACAAGGATTATATATCATTAACGGATATGGTGCGTAACATAGAGAACGGACTGGCTCTTATCGAAAAATGGTTACGCAACAAAAATACGATAGAGTTCCTTGGAATATGGGAAGAAATGTACAATCCGGATTTTAATTTCCCCGAATTCGAGGGAATTAAAAATGAAGCCGGACTGAACCGGTTTATTCTGTCAGTGAAGCAATGGACTGAAAAGACAAATTCGAGAAGACTTATTGCAAAAGCCGGACGCTATGGCGGCACTTATGCCCATAAGGACATTGCGTTTGAATTTGCCTCTTGGGATTCTCCCCAATTCAAACTCTATCTGTTGAAAGAGTTCCAACGTCTGAAAGAACAGGAACAAACCCAATTAGGCTGGTCTGCCAAACGTGAGCTATCCAAGATAAATTACCGCATACATACCGATGCAATCAAACAGAACCTTATCCCGACAGAGGTAACCGCCAAACAAGCCAGTATTATCTATGCTGACGAAGCCGATATGCTGAATGTGGCGATGTTCGGCATGAACGCCAAGATGTGGCGTAAACAGCACCCAGAACTGAAGGGGAATATCCGGGACTATGCCTCTATAAACGAATTGATCTGCCTTTCAAATATGGAGAACCTCAATGCGGTATTCATAGACCAAGGCATTCCGCAGGGTGAACGGTTGATAAAACTTAATCAGATTGCAATTCAACAGATGAAAGTGTTAGAGGGTGATAACAACGATCGCAAGCTACTAAAATGAAAGAACGACTTTAATAATATGCTATTATATGAAAAAAATATGGTATTAAGGAACAAATTGACACCATTACAAATAGTTATAACAAATGGTTATACTTGTTCCATATTTCAAGTTGCTAAGATAGCTAAAAAGGGAGTGTGGTTATGCTCCCTTTTTTGTTTGATCCCAATTTATCTTCCATCCTATTTTTAGATATAATATAATGAAGAAATATCCAATGAGAGAATAAGAAATAATATCTGCTATAGTATTTATTGTTGGAGTTACTATACTAAAATTAAACAGTCCGATAATTAACATACAAACTTTTAAAACACATCCAACAAAGGCTATTAATGCTGCTGTTCCAAATTTTACAATCTTCATTTTTTCAATGCTTTTTCAAATAGTGAATATGTCTTAATTAGTTTCTTTGCGTTCTTTTCTTTTATATCAAAATCGTAATATCCATCATTGGTATAAATCCTAATAGCAGTCATTGTTTTATCTTTGAAAACCGAACAGTTTCCAATCAAAGTTAATTCAACTCCAAGCAGATTCATTCCAAAAGCAACGACAGCCCCACCTCCAGGTGTAGATAAAGTATAATCTTTGTTTTTAAAATTGTAAGTATTTCCATCTTTGTCAAGAAATACAATATCAGCATCAGAATCAACGGATAAGACTTCTTTACTGCACCATCTTAACTGGGCAAAATCCAATCCATGATCATGTGCAAAACGTAACCAAATGTTTTTCCCAATAGGAGATACCATCATTACAGATTCAGAAGATATTTTTTCAAAAGAAGTATATACTTTTTTCTCTTTGGAAAATTTGTCTACTTCGTTTATTTTCAAACTTTGTCCATAGACAGAAACACCTATAAGTAAAGAGGCGCATAATAAACAAATTCGGCTGTGCATAATCTAATAATATTAATTTTTGCACAAAAATATAAACTTATATTTTTATCGCATTAAATCTAAGTTATTTTTATGTAATGTTAACTATTTGAAGAATATGCTTTTAGTAAAATAAAATTGCAAAATTAAACAGGTGTGCAAAGATATTAGAGAGCCATTTTATACAATGAAATTAATGTATCAGTCAAATGTGTTATCATGATTAATATTGCCAAATTATACAAGAAATAAAAAAACGACTCCTATATGAAAGAGATAGATTATAGTAGAAGCTCTACTAATTTATAAACAGATATATAAAACAACCATTAGATCGTTATTTGAGGGAAGTTTAAACAGACTGTAAAACAAGGTATAAGTCTGTTTTATTTAACTATTATTATTAAATATTTGCATATTAAAGCAAATAGTCTTACATTTGTATGTAAAAAAAGCAAGAAAAAGGGTCCAATCTATTTCTTGCTTATTAATTTAGTTTTTTTCATGAAAATAAGAAAATTTCTTAAGCTAATTAATATCCTACTAAGGATAATTGAGTTGTATTTAAAATTTCGTCAACTCGACTAAATTAATTAGCGGATGCTGGGGATCACAAGGTGGTTGCCCAGCATTTTCTTCCTTTATTCTTCCGATGTCGCAAAACTAGATAGAATATTTAATATATCCAACTGTTTTACGCAACAAAGATATGAAATTACATTTGTTTAACCAAATAAAAATAAATAATTTTTCAGAAAAGGTATTCATTTTTTCTTTTCCCCCTTATTCATTGCTTCCAGAATCTTTATCCATGATTCAGGAACTTCCACATCCATGATGTTCCCATCTCCATCTTTTACGATGTATTTATTCTTCTTTTTCTTTTCGTCCTTTGGCTTTTCTTTCTTATCATCCTGCATATCTGTAATCTCCTATATCTAAGTATTGCAAAAGTAATCTAAATCTGTCAGAATCGCTAAGTTTTCTGGTATTAAATCTAAAGACAAATTCATCTACATAGCGTTGCATATATTTCTTGCTTATATGATAATATGTGGCGTATATCCTCTTGAAAACAGACCAAGCGTTTTCTATCGTATTGGTAGTAATCATCACCGTTTCTTTATTATCATTGTAATAAGTAATACCATAATATTTATGCCCGTGATCTACAGATATTTGGTTGTACATTTCGGATACTTCGCCATAATCCCATCCATCAGTATATATTGTACTTCCTTCTTCAACATACTTTCTTATAATTGGAAGCAGCTTGGATGAACCTGTTCCGCTTACTACTTTGGCAACCAAATCCCCATTTCTGCCTATTAGTCCAAAAACAGGAACTTTGTCTTTAAAACTTCTCCCCTGACATCTCTCCACTTTTTTATCCTTATGTCGGTTTGCATTTTTTCCACCTGCAAATGATTCATCAATCTCAACTTCTCCTTCAAGATAGTAGTCGTTTTCTCCTGTCATAGCCTTACGTATCTTATGTAACATACGCCATGCGGTCTTTTGAGAAACATCAATATCTCTAGATACCTGATAGGAAGATATGCCTCTTTTCCCTTGAGCAAATAACCACATAACATAGAACCATTTAGTAAAAGGAATCTTACTGTTTGCAAAACACGTTCCTGTTTTTACCGTGAAATACCTGTTTGTATTCTTGCATTTATACTTATGGTTCTTACACTTATAAACCTTGGAGGTGGAATCAAATGGAGAAACAACTTTGTCACCCCATTTCCATTGTTCGTACAGATCATAACAAGCATTTTCATCCTTTACAATCTGTATAAACTCTAGAAAATTCATTGACTTTTTCATACAGCCTCCTTTTCTTTGATTCTTTTGCAATATAACGATAAAAAGTTAAATATGCAAATAAATACAAAGAAAAGATAGACTATAATGTTATGTTATATAAATTTATAAATTTAAGTTGACACAAGCAGAAAATATATAATTATAACATTTTGTTATAGCTTATTTATCAAGTGTCCATTTGTTCCTTAATGCCAAAAATATATATTGTTCTTTCTTTAATATTAATCCTTACATTCAGATATTACTATGAACATGAGGATAAAATGTTAGATAAAGCCCTTATCTATGCAAAAGAAAATCGTAATGAATTAAAAAAAGTTCTCAAATATTATAAAAATGACAAAGCAGATACCCCTAACACATTACAACCCGTGAATGGGATGAATGATTTTCTTTTTGCCAGCCGATTTTATAAAATTGCCGCCGATAGTTCGTACTTTCGGAAAAATACACGTAAACACTGAATTATAGGCGATAAAAGCAACATATATCATTGAAATATATTAGTTTTGCACCCGGATTGAGTTCATCCCGTTCCAAGACATATTAGATTTTTTAGAAGTATTATGCTTATCTTGTAGTTTGAAAACCTGAGATTATGAGTATTGTCAAGATGTAAACAAAGAAAAAAGTAGAGATTAGAATCTTTATTATATCATTAATGTAATAATTTACACTATGGTATCATGTATTTGATTCTATTGCATAGCAAAACACAATGTCTTTTTCTTCATTTCTATCGAAAGCATAAATGCGCATAGAAGATTCATCTACTAATATTTTCTCAATGCTTCTTCCTAAATCAAAAGTTCGTAAATGTGTTCCATCATAGGAATACACTTCTATCTTGCTATTTGCGGAAGATAGTTCTTTTTCTTTTACACCTCGATAAAGAGCATAAATTTGATTTTTTCCACAAACTATGTCAGAATAATGAAGAATCATTTCATTATCTTTGTTTAAGCGATATAAATCATATTGATTATTTGCATCTCCTATAATAGTATTAAGTTGAAATTTCTGATCAGAGAGTTTGTAAATCTCCAAACGATTGATATAACGGTAAGCTGCAACAATAAAATTCATTTCAGTTGCAATTTTACACTCGTAAGGTCTTGAATATTCTCCTTCCTTAGGCTTTAAAGGAAAGTTTACACTATTCACTACTTTTTCTGTTTTTAGATTCATAAGTTCCACCGAAATTTCTTTGGGCATAAAACTTGTACCAATGAATAAACTATCATTATATTGAATCAAACGAGTATATGCTTTAGGTATTCCTCTTTGTTTATTCCATAAAGGAAAATGCAAGGTCTTAACATACAATAATGAATCAGAGTTGAAATGAAGGACATCTAGTTTATTCATGCTGTTTGAGTAAATTCCAATCTTCTCTGGCTCTTTCATTTCACATAATGATGGAACAATGAATTCTTTAGGACCTTGACCTATATTTCCATATTGTGTATATGAATTTTCTTGCAGATTGTAGATAGTTAAAAACGGATTAATCCGACTATTTAACACATATAATTTACTATCATTTAGACACCATCTTTCAGGATAAAATAAAAAAGGAAGTTTGATAGCAACAGAATGGATAGTTTCATTCTTTAAATCGCCCTTTGTGCATTCTTTTACTTCGTTTTGAACTTTTATGGTATGCTGACAACCACAAAAAATCATTGCATATATAAAAAATATATATGCAATGATTTTAAAAGTATAGATTTATTCACCATCTTTTGCAATCCTCTTTTCCTTTTCCTACTTTTTCCAGATAGCAGCAATCATATATTCGTTCATCTCCCTCAAGGATCCTACGATATCCGTTGGCATTATCACATTGGCTTGTTTCATCCATAGCTAAAGCTTCTATATTAGCTAAAGTTAAACTAAACATCTTTACATCTTGTTGTGATGTATACACATTATATCCTGCGATTAAAACTATAGCTAAGGCTATAGTTTTAATGTTTGTTTCATCTTTCAAGTATTTAGAATTTAAATATTTACAAATATAATAATGCTATTCTAAAAAACAATACTTCGGGTAAATTTTACCGAAAATTTTCTTCATGACATTATTCATTTATGTGTTATTATTGTTTCCATAAACTCTTTATGAAGATACAAATCATCGATTTGTAGTACTTCAAAACATTGAATTATCTTGCATTGGAAGCAACTCTTCTCTTTTAAACTTGTTGGATTCGACATAAATTGAATACAGGTATCAGGAGTTAAAGAACCGTCACTTATCCATCACCCGTTCTGACTGATCCGTAGAAATCCAGCGTAAAGGATTTTTCTGCAACATTTCCGTATACGGTTATGGTCCGCCAGAAATCACCCGGTTCTTCCGCTTTATAGCTCACTGTCATGACAGCGCTCTCACCAGGCTGTATCTCATCCCATCCGTAGTTCACCATCATGCAGTCGCAGGAAGTGGTGACACCCTTTATGCGGAACACTTCCTTTCCTGCATTGTAGAGTGTAATCTTTTTATCAACAGTCTCATTTTCACCTACTGTATCGTAATGGTATTCTGTGGAATCTAGTTGGATGATCGTAACGGACCATGCAGTAGACTTGATGCCTGCTATCTCCTTTAGATAGAGTTCTTTGACAGATAGGTTGTGGATTGGATTCCCAATGACTTTCACCCGGTTACCGGCATCCACTAGAAAAGTCTGGAACATCATATTGCTGGGAAATCGGTTCAGTTTGTAAAGATCGTCTGCTGTATCGATGCATACTGGATTTGCAAAGTTGTCGCATCTAAGGATATGTCTAATTTCACTTACATTCTTTGTCTGGAAGAAGAACAGAAACGGAATGTCTGTTTCACTCAATGAATCCACCTCGTTGATCAGGTCCTTCCATTTGGGTAACTGGAGCTTGCAACTGATGCAGCCCACCGAATCCACAAATACGATTACCTTGTATCTGGCAGGTTGGATTAGTATCAGTGGCGAAGCGGGTGAAGACAGGTCCTTCGGGCAGAAGGATTTCCCTGTCGGTCCATTCTTTTACCAGTTGCTCGATTTGTTTCCTTTCACTGTTCTGGCAGGACATTGTTACGAGCAAAAGAAAGATAAAGATTGTGCTTTTCATATTTAGCTTCTTTAATTGTGTAAAGTTAACCTAAATTTCAATGTCTTTGCTGTTTACAACTATGTTGTACAACACGGCACAGCATAGTTTACCTAGAATCTCCTTAGCAACAGTCTGTTTGATTTCGTAACGAAATCATCATAATGCTCATTCCGCCCCCCTGGAAGAATGAGCATTATGATGTAAGTACTTATTTTGAGGTAAGTTATAGGTGATTTATAGATAAAATCTAGATATTGAGGTTTAGTGATTGTTGTAATTTAGCCCATAGTTTTTTGAAGAAGTTTGTAAAATGTATATTATCCAGCCAAATGGTAGTAGTATCATTTCGGCTTTTGGCGATATCTATTTTTACATTTTTGACCGGTATGATTTTCTTTTATCCCTGTCGTATAGGTTGCCTGTATAGTATATTTCTTTTCCTGTAATAGGGGAATGGTCTCACGCTTCTTAATAAATTGTGGATCAAAACTTGAATTACGGTCACG
>ERZ779664.265-NODE-265-length-27677-cov-2.021251_pt1 | contig 27677 bp, 22 predicted proteins | sample MGYA00511478_ERZ779664 | MGnify/ENA primary metagenome ERZ779664 (study PRJEB29588, sample SAMEA2160437) | human gut metagenome | biome: human gut; feature: human-associated habitat; material: faeces | place: Denmark | collected 2008/2010 ...
GGGCCTGCGGCCCTCTCACCCCCCTACTACAACTTTCAACGCCTCAAACCGAACTTATTTTTTTAAAAAATCTAAACAATGATGAAGATAATTTAAAACAATAAATTGCGTAATGGTTTTTGACAGTAACATTTGTTTTTGTATTTTGCCATCAATAAGATTATATTCATATTTTGGCATGATTATGCATTTTAGTTTGACAAATGTTTTTGAAAAATTATATCATTAAAGAAATATAAGGAGATGCCTATGGAATTTGCTATTTTTGCAACCGTTTGTATGATAATGGTTGGTGCATTTTTGTTTGTAAGATGCACAAAAGGTGCAGGACCTCTTGCACTTGCTTTAAAATCTATTGCTTCGATTATTTTTGTTTTTGCAGGAATCTATGCAACATATAAAATTGGTCTTTCACTTGCAAACATGTTTATTGTTTTCGGTCTGATTCTTGCTCTTTTTGGAGACATTGTTCTTGACCTTAAAGTTGCATATCCAGAACAAGTGAAACCCTATCTCAACACAGGAATGATAAGTTTTTCTTGTAGTTCAGCAATGTATATTGTTGCAACAATTTTAATTTGGAATGGTCTTAAAAATTTTGTTCTTGCATGCGTTGGTTCATTTGCAATTGCACTTCTCTTCGCTGTTGTTGTGCTTCTGCTTGCAAAGCCACTTAAACTTGATTTTAAAGGATACAAAGTTCAAACAGTTGTCTATTCAACCCTTGTTGCAATGGCAGGAATTTTGAGTTTGTTCATAAGTTTCTATGTTCCAGGATTTGCAATTTTTGCAGTTGGCGTTTTGCTTGTTCTTGTAAGTGACCTTGTTCTCAGCCTTATGTATTTTGGCGGAAAACAAAACAGCAAAGTGCTTTGCATCATCAACCACATTCTTTATTATATCGGAGAACTTATGGTTGTTGCATACCTTTTCTTCCAACTTGGATAAAGGCAAAATAAAAGAGCAGTTTACCTGCTCTTTTTTCTTTGTTTATTTTTCGTTGAAGAAATTTAAAACATCATCATAAACTTCTTTACGGTTTATTTCATTTAAAAGTTCGTGTCTTGCGTCTGAATAAAGTTTGATGCGTGCATTTTTACCCTTTTTGATATAAAGTCTATAAAGGTTTGTAACATCTTTTCCACAGTTTCCAACAGGGTCTTTGTCGCCAGCAATCAAAAAGATTTTTGTGTCTTTTGGAATGTTTTCAATGTTTTTGTTGAGTTTGACAAAGTTTTTGAACATGCTTTGATAAAAACTTACAGGAAAACTTTCGCCACAGAATGGGTCTTCTTGATATTTTTTGAACATTTCTTCGTCACGAGTGAGCCAGTTTCCGTCTTTGAACTTTTTGCCATAACTTTTGAAACTCATGTTTTCAATTGTTTTTGCCTTTTCATCTTTTTTCCCAAATGCAACCATTGTGTTTGCCAAAGACTTTGCCATTTTGAACAAAAACTTGTCGCCATAACCAGTTCCGCAAAGAACAAATTTGTCTGGAGTGAAGCAAACTTGCATCAATCTTTGTGTCACAAAAGAGCCAAACGAGTGACTGAAAACATAAATTGGAAGGTGATATGTTTTGTCAAGATAATCACAAATGATTTTTTGGTCTTCCAAAATTTCAGTGAAAATGTCTTCTTCACCATAGCCTTGTTTGTTTTCATATACCAAAGATTTACCATGTCCGCGAAGGTCGCTCACAAAAACAACATATCCGTTTTTGCAAAGAAATTCTGCAAAGTCTTGATAGCGTGAGCCATGCTCTTGCATTCCATGAATAATTTGAATGCATGCTTTTGCTTTTTTCTCTGGCTCGAAAATATAACAGTTGAGTTCAAGGTCGTGAAAACCTTTAAGTTTGAAGTTTTTCATATTTCTCTCCTTTAATATTGTGTGCAAAGTCCGCCTTTTTATGAAAATAGTATAGCAGTTTTGAAAAGTTTTACAAAACAAAAAATTGCAATAAAACAAAAAATTGAATATCGGCAAAAACTTTTGTTTAAAAATATTGACAAAGCCACCGAAAAAGCCTATACTAAAATGGCTTTCAGCAAAATGCAACCGTAGCTCAGCTGGATAGAGCATTCGGCTACGAACCGAAAGGTCGGGGGTTCGAATCCCTCCGGTTGCACCAAAAAATAGCGACACTATGCGTGTCGCTATTTTTTTTGAGAAACCAACCGCCATGGATTATGGTTGGTGGGGTAAATCGCCCATGGCGCACCAAAATGCGGATTCAATACGAAATAAGGTGCGAAAACCTTTATTTTACCGTATGTTTCCATATTGTATCGCCATTTATATTTTTGCAAAAAAAATGGCTGTAAAGAAATTATTTTTTACGTAATTTCTTTACAGCCCCTTATAAGTGAAAAAAATCATGTTTAATAAGTTTATTTCATTTTATAGTAATATGAAAATACCCCATTAGTTGATGTATCTGCTTTTTCTATGAAAAGTTTGAACAAATATTGATTTGTCGAAGTGCTAAATTCATATCTAATTTCAAAAGTATAAACCGAGTTTTTAACAAAATATCCTTCTTTGTCTGTTTCGTGGTTTGTAACATAATAAAATCTATAAAGTTTACTTGGATTATTACCAAAATAATCGCCTAATGAGTTGCTTTGTTCCAAGATATACCATGTTTCATTTTCGCCATATTTTACACCATAATTGCCAGAGATATGTCCAAAATATCCATTATAATTAGTTTTAAAATAGTTTAAATAGATTTCTGCATTTTGTTGTAATAAGTCTACACTATCACAAGGTTGCGAAAATGAGTAACCATCATTAAACCAAGCATCACTAGAAGAAATCTCTCCATTAAGACCAGTTGGCGCTGTTAAATTAGATAATCCAACTGCCGACAACTCGGCTTCGGTAAACCATTTAGAACTATCGTGTGAGCCACTATTTCCACCTGGGCCACTATTTCCATTATCGCCACAAGCGGTCAAGAAAAACATTGCTGGAATAATTAGCAATACTGTCATTATTAAACTAAAAATTTTGTTTTTTGTTTTCATATTTTCTCTTTTATATAACCTCAATTCGTCAATCTATGATTTTTATTATTTAAAAATCAAAATAGCTTTTGCTCCAAGCGTGATTGTTGTGGAAATTAAAACATATCCTGCTTTTTCCATTTCGTTACACTTGTCTTCAATTTTCTTTGCCATCTTCTTTGCTTCGGGTGTATAGCCTATTAGTTCAGTTTTATATATTTATTTTTTCCTTTTTATTGTTTATTTTAAAGTTTAAAAACTTATTAAATGAAGATGTAATAATATTAAGGATTATTTGTGAAGAATTCTATCCTTTCAGTTGGAACAGTTGCTCTCACTTTGATTGTAAATCTGCTTGCTTTTGTTTCACCATCAAATTCATATTGTTCTTTTGTTACAACAACATCTGAGTTCGAAGTGCTGCCAACTTTTACAACAACTTCTCCAAAGCGAACAAATTCATAATCAACTTCACTATAAAAATCAATTGTGAAAGTTAAATATTCATTTTTTAAGAAATACACGTTTCCGCCGTTTGCTCTTCCAACACACTTGTCTTGAATCAACTTGGCAGTATCAATAAAGCCATGTTGTGAAGAATTTTCAACTCCATTCATTTCAATTTTCTCAACAATTCGATAATTTTTTTCTGTAACTCTATCCATTGTTTTCAAAAGTTCAAGCGCGTTTGTTGAAACAATATAACATTCGTGTTCAAAGTTATAATTATAATATTTATCAAATTCAATCTCAACATATGAGCCATCTGCACTTCTTTGTGCCTGTGTTCCAGCAAGATCAAAAGTTAATTTATCATAAAAGTTTTTATAATTTTCATCTGCATATTTTAGGAAAACAATTTTAAGTTTTGGAAGATTTGTTCCTGTGAAATCTGAGAACTTGATAACACCTTGAATATATTCATCTCCTGAAGCTTCGGCACGAGTTTCGCCATTCACTGAAAGAGTGAATAAATCTTTATTCATTGAAACCTTATCCCAGTCATGAACAAAATCAACCATATATTCTTCTTTAACTTCGTCATGAATTGTAATTGTGTTATTTTGTGAAAATCTGATTGTGTGTTTATAACCGTATTTTTGGTTTTCTTCATCAATAATCTTTTCAACCTGCTCTTTATAGCCAATTCCAGTATTGCCGTCAGCATTATGAATGCGAACACTATTTTGTTTTTGAATTGCAAAATCGTATGCACCAACTGTATAAATTGAAACTGTAATTGGTGTATCATAGTTTATTTGAGCAAATGAACTTCCAATATTTTTAAATTCTGCAAAACTCATCTTTCCTTTTTCAAGTCCAAATAAATCATATCTGTCAATTTCAACCATGATTCTGTCATGATAGCTTGGATACGACATATCTCCAACTGCAAGACGAATGTTTGAAACTTTTGGTGCAACAGCCCCAGCAAATGTGATTGTAAAATCTTTGGTAGGTTTGAAAGTTGCTTTATAGGCATATTCGCCTTCTTCTTCTGTAATAGTGAGCTCTTCACCATTGCTTAAAACTTTCAAAGTTCCAAGGTTGTATCCTTCTTCAATAAAAAATCTAATTTCAGCGCTGTCGCCATCTGTCAAAAATTTTCCTTTACTATCTGAACCATAGCCACCAGTTGTATTTTGAACTGTCACTTCTGAAACATGTGATGGAAGAGCATCAACTGTGAAATAGTAATATTTTGGAGCCTTTTTCCCACATGCTGACAATAACAGAAACGTTGGTATAATAGCAAATAATATAAAAATCGCCAATTTGCAAAATTTTTTCTTTAACATAATGATTCTCCCAATTTATAAATTTTTATTTTAGTTTTTTGTATAAGTTGCACTTGCTGGATATTCTGTATAGATATAAAGATTATAATTGCCAGCATCGGCACCTGAAAGTTTTACAATTTCATTTTCGCCATTTACATAATCTTTTTCATCAAGAACAAGTTTAATTACGGAATCTGTTGGCCAATCAAATGTTTTTTCAATTTGAAGAGAAACTGTTTCTCCTTCTATAATTCCGAAATTATATGCATCAAGATTTATTAAACTAAACCCATCGTTTAAGTCATTGATTTTTAATTTTCTGTTCTTTGTGCTGTCAAGAATGATTGTTTTTTTTGTTCTAACAATCTTGAAAGTGCTTTCATCAAATTTATAATTATCCAAAACTGATTTATCACTTTTATTTGTAAAAATTCTAGCACTAGAAGATTGAGTTCCAACGTTTTTGTCTGCAAATGTAATTTCTACTTGAATACTATCACTAGTTAAACTGTTATTTTCTCCTTTAAAAATATAATCTTGAAATGTGTTTGTTCCATTATAATAAGGATTGATATCTTTCAAAACCTCATTCAAATCTAATTTTTCAATAGTATATTCAACAATTTTAGAAACGGATTTATATGTCGAAGTTGCTGGAACAAGAATTTTTACAAGATAGATGCCAGCATCCTTTGGGACATCCGCCGTAAATTCATTTTCTGTATCTTTCAATTTGTATGAGACCGAAGCGGTTCCATATGTGGTAGTAAAGTCAACATTTTTAATTAGCGCTTGTCTTTTACCATTGTATGTTTTTGAAATTTTATTTTCACATACAATATTGTTTTCAGCAAAAGTTCTTTCAAAGCCACAAGTGTCACAAGTTGGGTCGGTGTCGTTTGAATAATCATGTTTTTTGTATTCGCTTTTTTCTGTGCAGTCCTTGTCAGTGCATTCATGCCAGTGGTATTCGTTATCATGAGACCATTCACTTGCAAAAGAATGTTTATGTCCACCGCAAGCGGACAAGACAAACATTGCAGAAAGAATACAGCAAAAGGACAAAACAAATGTCCAAATTGATTTTCTTTTTGTCATAATATTCTCCTTTTTGTTTTTTTAGTTGCATAAGTGGAGTAAAATTTTGAGTGTCTTTGCAACTGTTCAGTTATATACTAACATAAAATATTTAAGTTTGTATATAAATTTTCACAACTTAGATAAAAAAATATACAAAATTTTATAGGTTTTATTATTTTCATTGCGAATTTCTGCAATTTTGTTATTTTTTTGCCAAATTGTTTCTTACCTTTTCAAGTTTAAATCTGAACATTTCCTTTTCTTCTGGTGCGCTTATTCTTATAAGTTTGTATCCATTTTCTGACAAATATTTTTCCAATATCAATAGATTTGGATCTTCTTTAATAAGTCCACCAAAATAGATATATTCACTTTTTTCAATTTCCTTCGATCTTTTACCTTTAATATTTTCTTCAAAAAAATCAACTGCAACCTCTTCTCCAAACATCATATTCTCCCTCTCCCCATATCTCAACTTTATCAAAACTGCGTTTGCAAAATCAAAGGAATACACACGCTAAAAAAACATTTATACACTTTCCACAAACTTCCAAATAAAAAAAGACATTAGCGTTTCTATCAAAATTTTAACATTTTAATTAAAAACATTATGTACAACATGCACAAAAAGCACACATCGTCAACTTTTATTTTCACTTAAAATCGTTATGTATAAATTGCACAAAAACATTCATAAAATCAAACATTCTGTTATTTGTCTTTTCGCCAATTATAATATGTACAAATTGCACATATATGATCACTATTTTACTCAAAAATTCATATGTACATTTTGTACATATTTTACTCTTCCCTACAATATATCTATTCTGCGTAAAATAAAGATAGTGCATAATCAGATGTTTTAAATTTGCATATATAAATGATAAAATACCCATTCATTTATCAAATAAAACTATATGTACAAATTACACAAAATTTGTGCATGTTGCACATATCATAAAAAGACATCAAATTCGTAACTTTAATCAATTTTCAAAAAAAAAGACGACAAAGTTGTGTCGTCATTTTTTTTTGGTGACTCCGCCGTGAGTCGAACACGGAACTGAAACTTAGGAGCAATAGAAAATTATAATTTTAATCTATTTAATATCAAAAATCGCAATTATTTTGAAAAATATACTTAAAATTGTGTATTATTCTCACTAATTTGTCTAACTTTTGCCTTCTAAACACAAAACCTTTGAAATCTACGGTGCACAAATGGTGTACTTTTTCAAAATTTTATGGTTTGGGTGAATTTTCAACATTTTTATGATATAATGAAGTTAGTATAAAGGAGTAACGTAATGACAGAGTGGGATAATTTAGATGAATACTTAAAACTTGTTTCTTTAATAGCATACGAGGTAGAATCAATAAAACGCGCGAATTTCCAATACAAAAATTTCATTGATTCAGCAAAAGAAAACATTGATATTATGAATATAAGCCCTAGTTTTTTCAGTGAAGTAATAAGTTCTTTTGAATATAAAGTTATCGTGGGGTTTTTGAAAATATTTGATCATTCTAGTTCTGCAAGTTTACCTAAGCTATTAAATCAATGTGAACAGCAAAAAAAGAAAAATAGCACATTGCATAAATTTATCCTTAATGCAAAACAACAATTAGAATTAATAAATTCCTTTGTAGAGAAATTAAGACCAACAAGAGATATGATGTTAGCTCATTTAGATAAAAAAGCATTTAAAGAAGATGGCGAAGAAGTGCCATCTATTGAGAGATCTGATTTAGATGAAATAGATAAATGGCTAGATACTGCATACAATATGCTTTGTAAGATTTTTGAATTAGAAAACGAAGATCCTCCGCCACAAATGCCATTAATAGATGATTTCCCTAAGTTAGTAAGTAATATAAGATCCAAACAAGAAAAATAACCAAATTTTATTGGGGCTGAAATAACTTTTTACAAATGTTATATGTAATCTCAACAACATGGTCAATTTGTAGGTTTACAAGTTGACCTTTTTCTATGTCTAAATCAAAATATTCTCGCCATTTTTCTTTTGAAAAATCTTTCACGAATTTGTCTTCAAGTTCGCATATTTTATTTAATTGCAGTTGTTCTTCTGCACTGATTTTCTCGTTTTCTAGTGTATCTCTTACTAATTGTAAAACGTGGTTCAATTTTTTCACCTCCATTTGAAATTATAGAAACATATTTGGTATAATCTTCACTATCGATGTATACCAGGAGCATAATATCTGAAATCATTGAGCAAAACATCAAGACGTGCCATACTTTATTTTCATCAACAAACATATCATTTCTGTAATTAATGAGTTCATCATTGTCATCTAGCAAATGACTTCTAAAGTGTATAAACTTTTCCTTTGAAAGATAAATAGTCCTTTCAACTACATACTCGTGAATTTGTCCTTCTTTGCGATCGATAGCATTGCGCACAAGTCTCGCATCAGGCATTTTGCAAACAAATCTTGCTTTCATAACATCTCCTAGAATAAAATGGATAGACCACAAGCCTCCTAAGGTTTAGGTCTATCTAAGTTTAAAAACCTCTTTGCAAATATTGTAGGTATGAATTATGTTTTCTTCAATATCCAGGTTATGAAGCTTATACATACTTGCTAACAATTCATCAAACAAATGCTTTTGCTCTGCTGACAATGTTTTAATGAACTTAGATTTAATGTGTTGAATTTCAATACTTTGCTTAAAATACTCTTGCGAATTTTTGAAACTCATATTTACAAGTTCAACAATCTTTTTCATAACCCACCTCCAAGGTGTTTGTGTTTTACCGTAAATAAATTTCTTTTGCAAGTCATTTGACAAATAACATACGATTCTCTCCAGATAGTTGCATAAAACTCAATTAACTGGAGCAAATAAGCAAAAAATTGCCAGTTAGGTAATGAGAGAATGAGTGGAATGAGACAAAAAACACAGTTTTTATTAAATTAGACACCCACCCCCTCAGTTTAAATTTCATGGGAGGGGGGTGTTCGCGCGCGTACGCGAGAAAAATCGCTAATTCCAGTCATTCCCTCATTCCTTACAATATATTTTTTAATTATTTATTATAAAAACAATACAAATAAAGAGATTTTATGTTATAATTGTCGTAGATTGGAGGTTTTTATGGAAGAAACTGCAGGATATATTTATATTTTAACAAACCCATCTTTTCCAGAATATGTGAAAATTGGCTATGCAGATGATGTAGAAAAAAGATTAAACCAATTAAATAGAACTGAATGCACACCATTTGCATTCAGACTTTACGCCACTTATGAAGTTCCAAATAGATTAGCAGATAAAAAGTTGCACTCACTACTTGATATGTTCGACGCCAACTTAAGAGCTGTCGATGAATTAAATGGCAAAAAGAGAGTTAAAGAGTTTTATGCGATGCAACCAGACAAGGCTTACCACGCATTAGAACTCATTGCAGAGCTAACTGATACTACAGACAGATTGACTCTTTACGAAATCAGCAGTAAAGATAAAACTGAAGATGAACTTGCAAATTCCATAAGACGTCCAAAATTTACATTCAAAAATCTTGGAATTAAACCTGGAGAATTCTTAGAATATATTCACGATCCTACAATTAAGGTTAAAGTTCTTAATGACGATAGACTTGTTGAATATGAAGGAAAAGAATATCATCTAAGTAATCTAGCACAACAATTACTTGGCAGACCATCACGAGTTCAAGGACCTCTGCATTTTTCGTACAATGGTGAAGTTTTAACAGAATTAAGAGATAGATTAGAAAATAAATAAAGAGAGATATCATGAACTACGAAACTATAAAAGAAATAATTGATAGTCAAACAAATTATAATTTTGTTAATTCTGCCCAGGCGGGATATATTCAAGATGAAAAAAATAAAAAGTTAGCTCAAGCGATCGCTTACGAACAAGAACAAGAAAAAAGACAATATCTGAATACTCAAAACAAACAAATTGAAATATTACAAAGCAACTTAAAACAATCAGAAGCAAATTATAAAAAACTTAATGATTTATTTGAGTTAAAAAACAAAGAACTCGAAGAAAATAAAGAAGAATTAAAACAAAGTAAAAAATACAACAAAAAGATGTTAATAATTGCACTTGTTTCTGCAGGTATCGCAGTTGTAACATTAATAGCAACAATAATTTCAAAATTTATTTAAAACCAAGGAGTAAACAATGGCAAATAACATTAAAGAACAAGAAAGAGATGAACTTCATAAAGCAATTTGGAATATTGCAAATGATTTAAGAGGCTCAGTTGATGGCTGGGATTTTAAGCAATATGTTTTAGGTTTTATGTTTTACAGATACATCTCTGAAAACATTGCAAATTATATAAACAAAGGCGAACATGATGCAGGAATAACTGATTTTGATTATACAAAATTAAGTGATTCAGAAGCTGAACAAGCTCGTGAGGACATGGTAAAAACAAAAGGGTTTTTCATTTTGCCAAGCCAACTTTTTTGTAATGTAAGAGCCAATGCTAACAAATATCCAAAATATAAAGAAAATCTTAATGAAACATTAGAAAAAGTGTTCCAAGCTATTGAGAACTCTGCCAAAGGTAGTGAAAGTGAAGATGATTTCAAAGGATTGTTTGATGATATTGATGTTAATTCAAATAAACTGGGGGCTACTGTTGCTAAAAGAAATGAAAAGTTACTTAAAATTTTAGATAACATTGGTGAAATGAAACTTGGCAACTATAAAGACAACACGATTGATGCTTTTGGTGATGCTTATGAGTTTTTGATGGGCATGTATGCATCAAATGCAGGAAAATCTGGTGGCGAATACTATACTCCACAAGAAGTTTCTGAATTATTGACAAGGCTTACACTTGTTGGCAAAACGGAAGTTAATAAAGTTTACGATCCAGCATGTGGCTCAGGATCTTTGCTTTTAAACTTTGCAAAAGTCCTTGGAAAGGATAAGGTTCGTCAAGGATTTTTTGGTCAAGAAATAAATCTTACAACCTACAACCTTTGCAGAATTAACATGTTCTTGCATGATATTGATTATGATCAATTTAACATTGCTTGTGACGACACACTTCTTTCACCACAGCACTGGGACGAAGAACCATTTGAAGCAATAGTTTCAAATCCACCATATTCAATAAAGTGGCCTGGTGATGATGATATTAAACTTATAAATGATCCAAGATTTTCACCAGCAGGTGTTCTTGCTCCAAAATCCAAGGCAGACCTTGCATTTGTTATGCACTCACTTTCTTGGCTGGCAACAAACGGAACAGCCGCAATAGTATGTTTCCCTGGAATATTCTATCGTGGAGGTGCAGAACAAAAAATACGACAATACTTAATAGACAATAACTTTATTGATTGTATCATTCAATTGCCAGATAACCTTTTCTTTGGCACAAGCATTGCAACATGCATAATGGTTTTGAAAAAGTCTAAAAAAGACAATGCTACACTCTTTATTGATGCAAGCAAATATTGTGTTAAGGTTACAAACAACAATAAATTAAGAACTGGCAAAGGCGGAGATATTGAAAAAATTCTTGAACTATTCTCAGATAGAAAAGATGTTGAAAATATTGCAAAACTTGTTCCAAATGAAGAAATAGCAACTAATAACTATAACCTTTCAGTTTCTACTTATGTTGAAAAAGAAGATACTAAAGAAAAGATTGATATAAAGGAATTAAATGCAAAAATAAGTGAAATTGTCAGTCATGAACAAAAATTAAGGGAGTCTATAGATAAAATTATTAAAGAAATAGGAGAATAACAAATGAGAATTAATGAAATTTTGTCTAAGCCTATTTCTGATAATTTTGAATTAATTGAGGAATTTATTAACTCGCCATTAAAAATAGGTAAAATTAGAAAAATAAATGCTGGCTCTGTAAATAGGATATATTTTTGTAAAAAATGCAACTTACCGTCATCATTTGTTTCAATGGATGACATTCACTGTATATTAGTAAATAATAGAATGTTAAGCATTTCAACGACGTTAAAGTGTACAGGATGTGATGAAACAATTCCCATGTGGTTTTTAGTTGAAAGTCAGAAGCCTTTTAATGAGACAACATATCATAATGTTAGATTACTACTTGCAATTGAAAAACTAAGTGAAAATGTATCTCTTAATACTGGAAATTATGGCAAATTTACAGACCTGCTAGAAAAAGCAGACATTTCATTTAGAAATCAACTAGGATCTGCCGCAATGATTTATTTAAGAAAAATATTTGAAGGAATCACACACCAAATTGCAAATGCAGAAGGTATTGAAATTCATAAAGACAATGGAGATTTAAAACCTTTTAGGGAAATACTAGAAAAAGTCGATGAAAAACATAGAATTATACCAAATGAATTTCGTCAAAACAGGTACCTACTTTTTAGAGAATTAAGCAATATTGTTCATAACGGCAATATTGAAAACGAAGATGTTGCACTAAATAAATATCCCGCACTTAAAAGATTGATTATAGGAATATTAGACAAGGTAAAAAATGATGAAGAAATTATGGAAGCCATAGGAACACTAGGCTGGGATCAAGAAGGAGGAACTAATGAACAAAATTGAAGAACTAATTAAAAAGTATTGCCCAGATGGTGTTTTATATGAGCAATTGGGTGTTCTTGGCGAATTTTATAGTGGTTTAACAGGAAAGAAAAAAGAAGATTTTGTTAATGGCAATGCTAATTTTATAACCTACATGAATGTTTATAAAAATATGGCATTAGATTTACATGACACAGCAAAAGTAAAAATTGGATTAAATGAAAAACAGAGAAAGTTAAAATATTTAGACGTTATTTTTACTGGATCATCTGAAACTCCAGATGAATGTGCAATTTCATCAGTTGTATGTGAAGAACCACTGGAAGATTACTATTTAAATAGTTTTTGTTTCATTTGGGAATTAAATAATAAAACATTGTTTAACCCACATTTTCTAAAGCATTTATTTAGATGCGATACTTTACGTTATGAGTTAGGAAGAACAGCAAGTGGTGTTACTAGATTTAATGTTTCTAAAGAAAAAATGAAAAAAATAAAAATTCCTGTGCCCCCATTTGAGGTGCAGGAAGAAATTGTCCAAATTTTGGACAATTTCACAGAGCTTACAGCAGAGCTTACAGCAGAGCTTACAGCAGAGCTTACAGCTAGAAAACAACAGTATGAATATTATAGAGATAATTTATTAGCATTTGAAAATGAAAAAATTGAATGGAAAACACTTAATGAAGTTTTTGATATTAAAGGTGGATATACTCCTTCGAAAGCAACCCCTGAATTTTGGAATAAAGGAACAATTCCTTGGTTTAGATTAGAAGATATTAGACAAAATGGAAGAGTTTTAAATGATGCAATTCAACATGTAACAGATTTAGCTGTTAAGAAATCAGGATTGTTTAAGAAAAATTCAATAATAATGGCTACTACGGCTACAATTGGTGAGCATGCTATAATAAAAACAGATTTTTTATGCAATCAGCAATTAACAAATTTATGTATCAAAGATAGCTATAAGAATTTGGTTACACCAGAGTTTGCATTTTATTATTGTTTTGAAATTGATAAGCAATGTAAAAATGTTTCAAATTTTAGTGGTGGAATACCTATTGTTGATATGGTTAGATTTAGGGATTTAAAATTTCCAATTCCATCAATTGAAGTTCAAGAAAGAATTGTAAATGTTTTGGATAATTTTGATAAGATATGTTCGGACTTAGGGATTGGACTCCCAGCAGAGATTGAATCAAGACAAAAACAATATGAATATTACAGAAACAAATTATTAAGTTTTAAGGAAAAGAAATAAAAATGGGAAAATTAAAGCAAATATTTTCATGCATCGTCGGATTATTTGCAGCTATTGGTTTTTTTGTATTTTATAGGTTTTATTGGAAAGTTTACAGATGCAATTGCAGAATTTTTTACATGGTATTTTACTTATAAATATTGTGATAATGGACTTAATAACTTTTTTAGTTTAATTGTTAAAATTATTGTTTGGGTTGTTCCTTTTCTTGTTGCAAATGTATTTAATTTTACAAATAAAAATGATGAGAAAAAATTTAGTAATTTTATAGCAACACTTGTGGGTATGTTATTAACTGTAATTTTTAAATTTATTCGAGATTATTTATGGTGGATTTTAGGTGTTTTGGTCGTTGCCATAATTATCATCATAATTATGGTTATTGTGATACATCACAACAAGAAGAAAAAGATAATGGAAAATGTATTGTCAGAAAATGATAAAGGAGTAAATGATGGCGTTTTATAACATAGTTTCAGAATCTAGTGAAAGCACTGTTATGGCTGAATATAAGCCTACAAATAACAAGTCTGATAAGTATCAAAGCGAAGCTGAACTTGAAAAAGAGTTTATTAAATTGCTTGAATCACAAAGTTATGAGTACTTACCTATTCACACAGAAAATGACTTGATTTTGAATTTAAGGAAGAAACTTGAAGAACTAAATAAATACAATTTTTCTGATAGCGAATGGGATCAGTTTCTTTCTTCATGCATAATAGGTAAAAACAAAGGTATTGTTGAAAAAACAAGAAAGATTCAAGAAGACTATATTCAAATTTTGCATAGAGATGATGGAACAACAAAAAACATTAAACTCATTGATAAAACCAATATTCATAACAACAAACTGCAAGTAATAAACCAATACATAGAAACAAATGGTAATCATGACACAAGATATGATGTAACAATTTTGGTTAATGGGCTTCCTCTGGTTCACGTGGAATTAAAACGTCGCGGCGTTGCAATTCGTGAAGCTTTCAATCAAATAGAGAGATATCAAAGGGATAGTTTTTGGGCATCAAGTGGATTGTTTGAATATGTGCAAATATTTGTAATTTCTAATGGAACAAATACAAAGTATTACTCTAATACAACAAGATGGAATCATATTAAAGATTTTAACAAACAACAATCAGCGAGAAAATCTAAAACTAGCAATAGTTTTGAATTTACTTCATTTTGGGCTGACGGAAGCAACAAAATTATTCCTGACCTTGTTGATTTCACAAAAACATTCTTCTCAAAGCACACTATTTTAAATATTCTAACAAAATATTGTGTCTTTACATCTGAAAATATGCTTTTAGTTATGAGGCCATATCAAATTGTTGCAACTGAAAGAATTATAAATAGAATTGAAGTATCTAACAATTATAAAACTTATGGAACTATCAAAGCTGGTGGATATATTTGGCATACAACTGGCAGTGGTAAAACACTTACATCATTCAAGACTGCTCAACTTGCTACTAACCTGCCCTTTATAGATAAAGTATTGTTTGTTGTTGATAGAAAAGATCTTGACTATCAAACAATGAAAGAATATGACAGATTTGAAAAAGGTGCGGCAAACAGCAACACATCTACTGCAATTCTTAAAAAACAACTAGAAAATGACCAATGCAGAATTATTATCACAACAATTCAAAAACTTGATAAATTTATTGCAAAAAATAAAGATCATGATATTTATAATAAACATATTGTAATTATCTTTGATGAATGTCATAGGTCACAATTTGGCGATATGCATAAAGCCATTACAGGCAAATTCAAAAATTATCATTTGTTTGGTTTTACTGGCACACCTATTTTTGCGGCAAATTCTAGCAGTGGAAAAGATATTCAATTAAGAACTACTGAACAGGCTTTTGGTGATATGCTACACACCTACACAATAGTAGATGCTATAAATGACAAAAATGTTTTGCCATTCAGGGTTGACTATGTGAAAACAATGGACAAGGAGCCTGACATTGATGACAAGCCTGTTAATGATATAGACAGAGAAAAAGCTTTCTTGGCTCCTGAAAGAATAAGTAAAATTGTAGGCTATATTTTAGATCACTACAACAGCAAAACTTATAGAAATGAAAAAATGTATTCATTCAACAGCTTATTAAACATTACTGAAGTTGCCAGTGCAAAAAGATATGAAAAAATTGAAGAACAAAAAGATGAATTATATTTGAATGGATTTAACTCTATGCTTTGCGTTGCTTCTATTGATGCGGCAAAGGCATACTATAACGAATTTAAAAAGCAAATGAAAGAAAATCCAAGCAAGAAACTTAAAATAGCAACTATATTTAGTTATGGTGCAAACGAAGAAGAATCCGATGGAATACTTGGTGAAGAAAACAGTGAAGATACAACAAGACTTGACAATACTTCAAGAGATTTCTTAGATGGTGCAATAAAAGATTACAACGAGATGTTTCAGACTAAATATGACACATCTAGTGATAGATTCCAAAACTATTACAAAGATGTTTCACTTAGAATGAAAAATAGACAAATCGATTTATTGATTGTTGTTAATATGTTTTTAACTGGATTTGATGCCACTACTCTCAATACTTTGTGGGTTGACAAAAATCTTAAACAACATGGACTTATTCAAGCATTTTCAAGAACAAACAGAATACTTAATTCAATAAAGACATTTGGAAATATAATTTGCTTTAGAAATCTACAAAAAAGGACTGATGATGCAATCAGTTTGTTTGGAGATAAAAATGCTGGTGGCATTTGCCTTATGAAAGGCTTTAAGGACTATTTTGAAGGATATACAGATGAAAAAGGAAATAAGAAACCTGGATATAAGGATTTAATTGCAGAACTTGAATATAAATATCCATTATCAGAACCTCAAATTTATGGAGAACAAGCACAAAAAGACTTTATTGGATTGTTTGGTGCAATACTTAGAATGCGTAATATATTATCTTCATTTGATGAATTTGCTGGCAATGAAATCTTAACAGAAAGAGATTTGCAGGATTATCAAGGTAGATATAATGATCTTTATGAAGAATGGAAACGCAGACGCAATAACGGAGATAAAGAAAACATTAATGATGACATTGTTTTTGAAGTTGAACTTATAAAACAAATTGAAATTAATATTGATTACATCTTATTGCTAGTTAAAAAATATCATGACACACATTGCGAAGACAAAGAAATACTTGTTTCAATTAATAAAGCAATAGATAGTAGTTTGCAACTTAGAAGCAAAAAACAACTTATTGATACCTTTATTGCAGGAATCAATGATGTTGATGATGTTATGATTGAATGGCATGAGTTTGTTTCTGAGCAAAAAGAAAAGGAACTTGTACAAATAATATCTCAAGAAGGGTTGAAAGACTCTGAAACACGAAAGTTTGTAGATTATTCATTCAGAGATGGAAATATGAAAACAACAGGCACTGATATAGATAAAATTATGCCTGCAATGTCAAGATTTGGCGAGGGCAATCGTGAAATTAAGAAGAAAAACATCATAGAAAAGCTTCTAGCCTTCTTCGAAAAATTCTTTGGAATTATATAAAACCCATAAGAACGGAACAAAATCCGTTCTTTTTTGTTTATGTGAGGGTGTTAACGTTACCTTCTATTGATATATAAAACCAAATATTAGATATAAGGTGTCACATCTAAAAATTCAAAAAAAAGTATCAAAAATACGTAAGGTAAAAGGGGTTTAGGTGTATTACACACTGGTATCACAAGTGTGACACGTGTGATACGTGTGACACTTTGCATATAAAATCAATATTTTTTAGAGATACTTGAAAAGGTGTCTCTTTTTTATGTTGTCAAATAGATGAATTTAAAAACTCCAATTATTAAAAAATATTTTGGGTATATCAAATAGCGATATACCCTACTTAGTAAAATTTTGGCAGAAAAAACAAAAAAATTTTCAAAATTTTATTAAAAAGTTAGGAAAATAAAGTCTTTTGCGTATTTTGATTTCAAAATAAAAATCAAAAATAATCAAATTTAAATCAAAATAGTTCAAATATGTAATATTTCAGTCGGCAATTTTATGAAAACATAAGCCGTCATTTTAAGTTTTATGGGCGATAAATCTTGACTTGAATAAATTTTATCAAGTGAACTGCTAAAAAATCAAAGAAGGTACGAATTTGACCAAGATAACAGAGATACAAAGATAAACAGAAACAAAGCAAAAAAGAAGTTAAGATAATTAATGACAAAGAAGCAAAACAACTAGCTAGTTATCTAGATAAACTAGATAACCCACGATGGAAGATTGCCTTGCTAATAGCACTCTTTATGGGAATAAGGCGTGGCGAACTTGCTGGACTAGAATGGAAAGATATTGACTTTGACAATAAGACAATGACTATCGCAAGATCTGTTCAAGATATAGTTGGGTTTGGAATTATCACCAAAGAGCCAAAGACAGAAAATTCAAAACGCACAATCTCAATGCCAGACAAACTCATTGAATACTTACATGAATATGAAGCTTGGTGGAAAAACCAAAAGAAATATCTTGGAGATAGACTTGGCGACACAGATAGACTTTTCTGCACAGAAGATGGCAAAGATATCTGCCCAGGATTACTTCGAGTATGGCTACAGAAATCTCTCGCAAGGGCTGGACTACCAATAGTTACACTTCACTCACTTCGCCACACAAACATAACCTTACAACTAATGGCTGGTGTAGATATGAAAAAGGGATCAGCCAGAGCTGGCCACAGCAAAGCTTCAACCACTAGCGACTTCTACAGCCACTTCTTAAAGAACAGCGATATCCATGCCAGTGAAGTAATAAATAAAATATTTGAATAAATATCAAAAACAAATACTATTTTGAATAAAATATGTTATAATGTAATTAAATCAATTTAAATAAATGAGGAAATATGATAAATATTATACATAAAAAACTTAAGGGTTATAAGTTTATAGATTTATTTTGCGGTATTGGCGGATTTAATTTGGCACTTACATCTTATGGTGCAAAATGCGTTTTTGCCTCTGATATAGATAAACAAGCGATTGATACATATGAAAAAAACTTTAATATAAAAGTTTCTGGAGATATAACTCAGGTTGAACCGAAAGATATTCCAAATCACGATATTATTTGTGCTGGATTCCCATGTCAAAGCTTCAGTATATCCGGCAAAAAAAAAGGATTAGATGATCCTAGAGGTCAATTGTATAAAAATGTTGTAAATATCGCAATGTATCATAAACCAAAACTAATATTGTTAGAAAATGTAAAAAATTTAGAGACTCACAATGATGGTAAAACTTTAAAACAAATAGAAAATGATTTTAAAAATATTGGATACAAAATTTATAGTAAAGTTTTAAATGCATCAGATTTTGGAATACCACAAGCTAGGAAGCGTATTTATTTTGTGGCGTTTAGGAATGATTTAGAAATTAACAACTTTCAATTCCCAGGAAAAACAAATATAGTAACTGAATTGAACTCTATATTGGAAAATGCCAATACTAATACGTATATTGTAAATAGAAAAGATATCAATGTCTATGATAACAAAGTTAAAATAAAAGTTAATTCATTAAATAGAATTGGAGAGATCGGTAAAGGCAGACAAGGAGAAAGAATTTATTCTCCTCTTGGACATGCTATAACCCTTTCTTCTCAAGGTGGTGGAATTGGCGGAAAAACCGGGATGTATCTAATAAATAATGTAGTACGTAAACTAACGCCACGAGAATGTGCTAGATTAATGGGTTTTCCTGATAGTTTCATTCTTGCTGAAGGGATAAACACTTGTTATTGTCAATTTGGTAACAGTGTTGTTGTCGATGTATTACAATATATCATAGAACAAATTTTAAAAGAAACGAAAGGAGAATTATAAATGCAAGATTCAAAAGAACATTTAACAAATTTAGAATTTCAAATCGCTTTTGGTGCGGTTAGACATTTTGGTAGGAATTTATACACAACCAATCCCCCAGCTATTGCTGAGTTGGTTGCAAACTCATGGGATGCATATGCAAGAAAATGTGATTTATGCTATACAGATAAATCATTGTTGATAGTAGATAATGGCATAGGAATGAATGATGAGGAATTTCAAAATAGGTATGCGACGTCAGGAAAAGCTAAAGATACTAATATTAGAAAACCAGATGATATGCAAGCAAGACTTTATATGGGTAAAAAAGGTATTGGAAAGTTTTCTGCTTTTAGTCTTGCCGATGAATATGTTTTATTTACAAAAAGTGACACTGATGAGACTTGGAAAAAAATTGTATTAGCCAAACAATTATTAGAAATTGATGAGGCCAAAGTAAATATTCCAGTGACATATGTAAATTCATTAGATGACTTATGTAAAGAATTTGAATACGATTTCCATGACATCACAACAGGGACAATTATTTATTTCCCAAAATTAAAAAGAGATATAACAAAATCCACATTAGATTCTTTAAGTAAATTATTATCTCAAAGATTTTCTATAACAACAATATTAAATGATGGGAATTTTGAAGTCAATATTATTCATGATGGGCAAAATATTAGCGTTGATTTTTCAAAACACTTCTTTTATGAAAAAATTGAAAATGTACACTATTTTGGCGTGGAAAAAGATTTGGTAAAAGAAACCTTTCCCAACACACCAGATAAATATTTAATTAAAGAAGAAGATTTCGCTAAAGGTATAACTGGGTGGGTGGCTTCTGTTGAAATTCCTGCGGACTTAAAAGTATCCGATGAAGTTGCAATAAAAGGGATAAGCATTTATGTAAATGGTAAACTTGTAGATGAAGATATACTAAGAAATACAAAAAAAGATAGAATTGCGGACGCCTATATTATTGGGGAAGTTAATGCAAATTATCTTGCCGATTTGGATGAAGATGTAGTATTAAGTAGTAGAGAGGGATTATTTTTAGATGCACCTGAAGTAAGTGAACTGAGAGATTATCTAGAAAATATTAAAAAGAACATAGTTAGTGCATGGGATGATATGCGCGCGGATAGAGATTTATCTAAACAGGAATACATTACACGTGTAATAGAAAAACCAGAAAATAAAAAGTATTATGAAAATTTAAACGAGTCATCGAAAAAAAGATTTAACAAGTTTGCCCAACGCCTTTTTGATCAGCCTGGAATTAACATAGAAAAACAAGAAAAACTTGCAGACCTTTTGTTTTCGGCATTAATTCAAATAGTGAATAATGAAGAATTCCAAAAATTGATCGAGCAAGAATCTATTGATGATGAGAAGTTATTGGAATATTTTTCTGCTATATTTAATTTAAACGAAATAAATCATTCGTTGAGATTAAGAGATAGTGTAAAAAGCAAGCTTGCGGTAATTGCAAAACTTAAAGAATTTATGGATAAAAAAGAAGTTGAAAGTGCGTTTGAAAATTTGCTAGCTAAAAATCCTTGGTTAATTTGTCCACATTGGGAAAATCATAAGTCACTACTTACTCAACAATGGTATACTTATTTAGGTATAGATAATTCAGATCCGAATCGTGTTAGAACCGACATAATAATAGAGGTTTCAGATGAACGACTGCCAATAGTCATAGAATTAAAAAGGGAAAGGAAGACTCAATACTCTGCACCAGATGCTGATGAAGTTAACTCACAAATATTTAAATATAGAAAAGCGATTTGTCAAAGGATGAAAGAGTTAAAGGGTGAAATATATAATGCGAATGATGTAAAAGCTTATTTTATCTGTGGAACGCAGGCTTTAAAACAACTGCATGATAGTCCCGCAGATTTAACGTTATTAGAAAATAATAAAATAAATGTTATGAGCTATGAAACGATGATACTAACTGCTAAGCGATTATTAGAAGTGATGTATGACGCTGATTTGACAGATTTATAAAAAAGACGCCGTAAATAGCGTCTTTTTTCTTTGAAATTGGTGTGAATAGGCAGATTTGAACTGCCGACCTATCGCTTAGGAGGCGATCGCTCTATCCAGCTGAGCTATATCCACATATTAAGTTTTTTGAGTGCTTGGGTGAACTTTTGGTGAACTTTGGTTTTGTGCGAGTTTGAATTACTTGCAAATTGTCAGTGTTTTAGAGATGTTTAGAGGTTTTAATTTTGTCCAAGTCGGTACTTAGGAGGTTTCTGTAATATCCATTTTACTACGGGGTCGGAACTGAAAATAAGATAACACTTTATTGTTTAAAAGTCAAGAGAACACAAACGGTGACATGCACTTTTATAAGATGCAGATAAAATAAATAAAACAAACAAAAACATAAAAAAATCAAATATAAAAAAAGTGTCCCTCTTCAATTATCGGCTGTCTGTTAAGTTATATATCTTGATAAATTAAACAGAAAACAAAAAATCAACATTTAAAATGTATGATGAAATTGTGAAATAATTAAAAAATGAAGATGAGGACACTTTAATTTAAAATGCATCCACCATTTAACTGGTGGTTGTTTTTTTATTGGTTAGCGTTTTTGTTTTTTTTCTTACAAAATGTACAAAAAGAAATTTGATTGGTAAATTGTTTGGGGAGAAAGATTAAAAATGTTATAATTTTCGCAACGAGGAAAAACGCATGAAAAAACTTTACTTTAAATATGGAACAATGGGTTGCAGTAAAAGCGCGCAAGCATTGATGACTGCTTTCAACTATAACCAAAAAGGATTTGATGTTCTTCTTTTGAAGCCAGCACTTGACACCCGAGACATGGTTGACGGAAAAATTGTGATTCACACAAGAATTGGACTTTCAAGAGAATGCATTGCTTTTTCAAAAGATGAGAATCTTTATGACCTTTCAAACAAATTTGGCGCAAAAGTTATCATTGTTGACGAAGCCCAGTTTTGCACCGCAGAGCAAATTGACCAACTGAAACAATTGACATGTGATGACAAAGTTGTTTTGTGCTATGGACTTTTGAAAAACTTTCGCGGTGAACTTTTTGAAGGAAGCAAACGCCTTGTTGAACTTGCAGAAAGTCTTATGGAAATTAAAAGCATTTGCAAGTGTGGAGCCAAAGCAACAATGAACGCAAGAATAATCGGAAACAGAGTTGTCACAAAAGGTGATGAAGTTGTGATTGGCGGAGACGAAAGTTATGAAAGCATGTGCTATTCTTGCTGGAAAAAATATCAAGACGAAGACATCAAATAGCGCAAATCATTTTCTTTTTCCCTTCTCTTTTGATTCCTTTCCAAACTTACATAAAAAACCTTACAAAACACACTATGAATAAAAAAAACATAATTATGCATCAAAACAAATAAAAAGCCACCAAACATTTGGTGGCTTTATTTTTTTCTTATAATTGTTTAATTTTGCCATAAGCATTTTTTTATTATTGTTTTGTTATAAGCAAATCTATAATGATTATTTTGCTATATGCATATCTAAAATAATTGTTTTTATATTTTTCTTACACTAATTTGCGCATATTTTTGTTCTGTTTTGCGCTTTTTAATCAGAAACACATTCAACATTACAGAATTTCACATTAAAAAACGCAGTGTGATTTTTCGGTTAATTTGCACAAAACAATTTATTGCTTTTTATTAAAGTTCCAATCTGCAATTTCTGGCATATCAACACCATATTCACGGATATAATCATGGTTTTCTTGAAGTTTGCGAGTTGCAAATTCATAAATTTCTTTATATTTAGGTTTTGACAAAGGAAGTTTATCAATTGCTTTTAAAAGTTGATGATAGCGGTCAACGCCGTTTACTTGGCGAATGTCAAACGCAGTTGTGATTGTTCCCTCTTCGTTATAGCCCGAAACAACCATGTTACGATTCTTTCTTGAATATGTAAGTTGATGAATAAGTCTTGGATATCCATGGAAATTGAACAAAATTGGTTTGTCTTCTGTGAAAAGAGCATCATATTCTTTGTCGGTGAGACCATGTGGATGGTCGGTGTTTGGAACGAGTTTCATGAGATCCACAACATTGACAAAACGAACATTCAAATCTGGCAAAAACTTTTTGAGAAGAGTTATTGTTGCAAGCGACTCGATTGTTGCAGTGTCGCCACAAGAAGCAACAATAAGGTCTGGATTTTTGGTGTTGTTCATTCCTGCCCATTTCCACTCTCCAACACCTTTTGCACAGTGTTCTTTTGCCTCATCAATTGAAAGCCATTGATATGTTGGGTGTTTTGAAGCAACAATCACATTCACATAGTTTTTGCTTTTTGTTGCATGATCGAAACATGAAAGCAAGCAGTTTGTATCGGCAGGAAGATAAACGCGCACAATGTCGGCTTTCTTTGCAACAATGTGATCCATAAATCCTGGGTCTTGGTGAGTGAAACCATTGTGGTCTTGTTGCCAAACATTGCTTGTCAAAATCAAGTTAAGCGAAGAAATTGGTTTTCTCCAAGGAATCTCTTTTGCAACTTTAAGCCACTTTGCGTGTTGAGCAACCATGCTGTCTACAACGCGGATAAACGCCTCGTAACTGTCAAACATTCCATGACGACCAGTAAGCAAATAGCCTTCAAGCATGCCCTCGCAAAGATGTTCAGAAAGATAACTATCGTGAATTCTTCCAAGAGGTGAAAGAAACTCATCGCTTGCATAGATTCTTTCGCAGAATGCACGATTTTCATATTCAAAAACTTTGTAAAGACGATTGCTCATTGCTTCGTCTGGGCTGAAAATTCGATAGTTTTTATTTTCACGGTTCAAAACAAACAAATCACGAATATATCCGCTAAGTTCAAGCATGTCTTGCGCTTTCACTGTTCCATGACCTTTGAACTGAACGGCATAGTTCTCGATTGGTGGAGTTTTAATTTCCTTTAAAAGCAGACCACCATTTGCATATTTTGACGCAGTGAGACGTTTGTCTCCTTTTGGCAAAATTTCTGCAATTTCTTTTTTCAAACGATAGTTTTCATCGAAAAGTTCATTTGGTTTGTAACTTTCAAGCCAGCCTTTTAAAAGTTCAAGATGTTCTGCTCTGTCCATTGAAATTGGAACTTGGTGTGCTCTGAAACTGTTTTCAATTTGTTTGCCGTCTACAACCTTTGGACAAGTCCATCCTTTTGGTGTTCTTAAAATGATCATTGGCCATTTGATTTGAGATTGAACTGCATTTGCGGTTTTCTTGATGAGCGCAATGTCTTCAATTGCTCTGTCCATTGCAAACGCCATTTTCTTGTGCATATCCATTGGGTCGGAACCCGAAACGAAATATGGACGATAGCCATAGCCATCGAACAAAGAAATGATATCATTGTCTGACAAACGCGACAAGATTGTTGGGTTTGAAATTTTGAAACCGTTCATGTGCAAAATTGGAAGCACAGTTCCATCGGTTTTTGGATTGATAAATTTGTTGCCAAACCAAGAAGTTGCAAGAGGTCCAGTTTCAGCCTCGCCATCACCAACAATGCAAGTTGCAATCAAATTTGGATTGTCAAGAACCGCACCAAAAGCGTGTGAAAGCGAATAGCCAAGTTCACCACCCTCATGAATTGAGCCTGGGGTTTCAGGAACGCAGTGAGAGCCAATTCCACCCGGAAAAGAGAACTGCTTGCAAAGGCGTTTCATGCCTTCTCTGTCTTCGGAGATTTTTGGATATACAGAAGAATATACGCCTTCAAGATATGAGTTTGCAACCAAGAAGTTTCCACCATGACCAGGGCCCGACAATAAAATCATGTCAAGGTTATATTTGCAAATTGCACGATCGCAATGAGCATAGATAAAGTTTTGCCCAGGAACTGTTCCCCAGTGTCCAACAATTTTTCTTTTAATGTCTGCCATGCAAAGTTCATGGTCACGCATTAAAGGATTGTCAAGAAGATAAAGTTGTGCAGCAGAAAGATAGTTTGCTGCATTCCAATATTTGTTAAGTTTGTCAAAATATTCAGGAGTTGAAAATTTGTCTTGCATTTTTGTTCACCTTTTTATTGATTTTCTTCATTATATCATATGAAACGCGCCAAATAATAATGATTTTCATAATTTGTTTTAAACAAATTTGTCGAATGTGTTCAGCTTTGGATTTTATTATAATAATAATCAAACAAAAAAAAGACTTGAAATCAAGACTCTTCGTTATTTGTTTTATTCGGTTTTATCTTTCGCTTCGGTTTCTGCTTTTTTAAGTTCAATAATCATGTTTGTTAAAACTGATAATTTTGCACTTAAAATGGCAGCAGCACGATAACCCAACCCGGGTTCCACCAATTTATTACGATTCCTAAAACAAGATAAACCAAAACACTTAAAAGAACCAAAATTCCACTTATTGCACCCGAAATGATGACTACTTTTCTTTTTTCATTTTATCTTTTCCCCACACATATTCTATAATATTTACAGAAAATCCGCAAACAAACATATAAAAAGGTGCAATTTTTGCACAAAAAACAATAAAAAGCATGTTTAAAGCCAAAAATCGTTTGCCAAACACGTGTGTTTTATGGTAATACAAAAACAACAATATTAAAGGAGAAAACTATGAACAAAACTAAAAAAAGTTTAATGATTGTTTCGCTTGTAACACTTGCAATTTCTTGTTTGATGCTTATTTTGGCGGTTTTCAAGGTTGATGTTTTCCACGGCATCGCGCTCCGCTTCCTTTTGATTTTTGCAACGACATCACTTGCATGCGCAATTGCAATCAGCGAAATCAATATTATTGAAAGAAAAAGAATCCTTGGATTTGTTGGACTTGGACTTTTGGCACTTTCTGTTTTAATGGCTCTTGTTGTTTTCTGTTCTCCACTTCTTTTCAACTATAACGTGTTCAACAGAATCACCGGAATCGTTGCAGTTTTAAGTGTTGCATTCATTGCTGTTCTTTCAATTTATTCTAAACTTCAAAAGTCTCTTCTTGGACTTCAAATTCCAACCTATGTTGCTCTTGGCGTTTTGGCAATTATGATTTCAATTCTTATTGGTGGATTTAACCTTCTTGAAATCAAAGGTATGCTTGAAGTTTTGATTATTGACGCAATTGTTACAGCTGGACTTTTGATTGCTTCTTCTGTTATTGCATCAAAAAGAAAAGATGGTGATAAACCAGAAACAAAACAAGAAAGCGAACTTGAAATGCTCAAAAAAGAAAATTTGAGACTTAAACAAGAAAATGAAGAACTCAAAGCAAAACTTGCAGAACTTCAAAAATAATAGGTTTAGACACAAAACAAAATCAGGGTTTTCCCTGATTTTTTTATTTTCACTTGGAAATGCATTTGATTTGTGATAAAATGTTTTCATATTTGGAGAAAAGAAAATGTATAACAATTATAATTTTAGCAAAGAACTTGTTTCTCTTGCAGAAAAAACCGAAGAGAAAATTAAACCAATTTTTGAAAACATTGACCGCATTTGCATGAAAAACTCTGCAAAAGTGCTTCAAGCATTTCAAGCCGAAAGAGTGACAACAACCGACTTTAACGAAATTACTGGCTATGGTTTCTATGACGAAGGACGCGACAAACTTGAAAGAATCTATGCTCGCATTTTCGGAGCAGAAGACGCACTTGTTCGAAACCAAATCATGTCTGGAACACACGCCTTGGCTCTCACCTTTTTTGGACTTTTGAAGCCTGGTGACACTTTCATTTCAATTTCTGGCGACCCATATGACACACTTAAAAGTGTTATTGGAACCGAAGGAAACAGCAGAAACTCACTTCTAAAATATGGCGCAAAATATGAGCAAATCGAACTTGATGGCAACGATTTTGACATTCCTGCAATTGTGAAAAGACTTTCAAAACATGATGTTAAACTTGTTGAAATTCAAAGAAGCCGTGGATATAGCGACCGCAAAAGTTTGACAATTGATAAAATTGAAAGAGTTTGCAAAGCAATTAGAGAAGTTGATAAAAAAGTTATCATCATGGTTGACAACTGCTATGGCGACCTTGTTGAAGAAAAAGAACCAACCGAAGTTGGTTGCGACATTTTGGTTGGTTCTCTCATGAAAAATCTTGGCGGTGGAGTTG